>BNJU01003796.1_pt1 | contig 117758 bp, 153 predicted proteins | sample 8539281 | NCBI WGS metagenome assembly BNJU01 (sample SAMD00202456, study PRJDB9452) | human saliva metagenome | isolation source: human saliva | place: Japan
AGTGTCTATAATTTATCCCAAATATTGGGCTTATATTATCTGTTTTTTTAAATTCAGACAGCTTAGTCATTATATGCCTCAAAACCTTATTTGTTTAATTACATAGTTCCTTATTCAAATTTGTAATATAATCTTTCCGCTTTGTCCATATTCACATAAAAATATCTAATTGCCTAATTTCATTTTAAAACAGGTTCTCCATTTCAAATTTATATATTTACAGTAGCTTTTCCTTTGGAACTTGCCAAAATTGACCAATTGCATTAAAGTAAGCTAGTAAATTCCATTTTTCAATGCTGCATTATAAATCACATAATTAAATTCGTATCTATTTATACTTTCCCACAAATCTGTCTGCAGAACCAGCCTATATCTAATACAGCTTCATCAAAATTTTGTAGAGTATTCTTCAGAAATACCATTTCTCTTATCAATTCATTTTATATAAGATTTGTAAATATCCACCGTTTCTTTGAACGTAACGGGAGATATCCTATAAATACCATTAGCACCACCGTCAAATTCATAGTCAATTACTTCCTTTACTGTCAAAGTTCCATTTATTCACATCTGAACTGTAACTGTAATTCGTTATTTTCAACCAATTGTGATTTCACTTAAGAAAAATAATGTGAAAAATAAACATTGATGAAAAATACTGTTTAATTTTCGGTTGCTAAAACTCTTCATGTGTTCCTTCAATGCTTCATTAGAAGCTTTTATCTTCTTTGCAAATATCTCATTCCAAATGATTTCATAAATTTATCATTTTATAAATAAATATAAGTGTATTTTCAATATTCCTTTTATCCTCATCCTGATATTTCTATAGATTTTTTTATCATTTCACCACAACATGTTTTGCACTTTTCAAAGCTTGTGAAAATGGTAAAATCTTTTAAAATATAAAATCCAATACTTCTACGTCATTGTTTTAACTTCCCCTTTTTACATCTTAAATCCTTCCAAGTCCTTTTTTTATCCTGTACTCATCTGTAAACTTGTATTCCTAAAATAAAGCACCGTGGGTGTTGTCAAGAGTTGTAATTACTCCTGCTATTCAAAAGAAATAACATGCTCCTGCCGAAAAATACCACAATACCACAAGTCTCCTATTAAAGAGAAATCATTAATTTATCAATACTACAGAATACTTTAGTTTTAAAATTAAAAAAGTATATTAAAGTATTGCCCAGAAAATGTTGGAAAAAGAACAATTAATGGGACAATCGCATTCATTCCTTCAAAAATAAAGTAAAATTCCAAATAAAATATTATAATTATGTAAAAAGTATTTTAAACTTCAATTTGAATTAAAACCTTTTGTCATTTTCCTATTTATGAATTTTGTTAATTAAATACAAGCGTAGTTTCCTCTCCATCTCAATTTTCCTTCAAAACCTCAAAAATTTTAGGCTGGTTCATAATAGGCTTTTATGCAAATACTCTCCTTGTCATTCAATCAAAATTCTAAATCATTCTCTTCTTCTAAGTTCCATTGTCATCCATAATCATTGATTTTACCATATTAAACCCATACTTCTTCTTGGTTATCTGTTATAATGTTTTCAATGTCAACCAATTTCAACAGTCTTTTCTTTCTTTATTTCGTATGTATCCTTTATAATTTTCAAATCCATATAATCTTCAATTATTATAATTCTTTGTATATTCCAATAATCCAAGATATCTTCCAAATCATGTCTTATTTGAACCATCCATATTTTCATCATTAACTTTCAGAAATTTCTTTGGGCGGCTCTGACTTTTCAAAATAATTTCATCAACAGAATTCTTCCCAAATTTTTCCATGACCATAGCTATAAATCACCAATGTTATTAACATTATCAATAAAATTATTATTTAAGGTCAAACTTATTTCCATAAGTTATTTCCTTTACGATAATTTTACCGTTGCAAACTTAACTGGAGCCTTTCTTCTAGGCTCTTTTTAATCAAAATTCCACCAAAATATTATTCGGAAAAGTTTCACAAAAGGTATTTCTGTCTTGCTGTTCCATTGTCACTACGAACTTTGAATTTCTGTTCTATTTGAGTTAATTTGATTTACGGAAACAAAGTTTTCATTTGCCTTCAAGTCTGGATAAATTTTTATACTGTGTTAATCTTAACGTTTTGTCATTTCATTTTCAAGTTTTTATTTTCAATCAATATCGCTGTCAATCGACATCATTTGACTTCTTAATTTTACATTTTCCAACGTTTCTTTTCATGTGTTATGACATTTACAACAGTAACAATTTGGTATCAATCAGCCTTTTTAAATATACCTATTCCTCCAGGCTTCCTCGTTAGTTTTGGTCTAATATATTTGTTATAAATTCCCATTCCATTACAACCAAAAACTACTAAATTCCTATTAAAATAAATACAATACTCATAATTCATTCTCTCTTCTATTTTTTTATTTTTTATTTATTTATTTACCATAAATCAATTATTACCATACCCTATAAAAACATAATAAACATTAGCAATCCTCTTTGGCTTTGAAACTTTCTTTCCATCTTATTTTCCAATTTTCCTCTACAAAACTTCATCTCGTTCTTTATTGAATCAGCAAATTCCGCAATATCATTACTCAGGCTTGATAGTTCTCATCTCCAAAGGTTATTTATAATCTTCCCCTTCTGTAACCCTAAACACAATTCTGTCTGAACATAGTTCCTGTTACTCCATTTATTTTTGAGCAGATTATCCTCATTCTGTATTTCATGATTATTTCAGACAATTACGGAACATTTCTAAATTTATTTAGCATCAATTTGGCTTTCTAACTTTAGAAATTATACCTTACATAAAATTATCTCACTTCTCACGTTATAATTTTCTCTGAAGTCATCATTTGCATCTAGAACAATATTCTTTAACGGCAAAACTTGCTCTTGATTTCAAAATTGTATTTTCTTCCCTCAGCACATAATCCAATTTTGTCATATAGTTTAAATTTCTCCAGCCTCATTATTTGACAATTTCAAAATTTAACTTCACTAAAGATGTTTCCTTTATCTAACATTACAATTTTATAAAATTCATATCTTTGAAAAATTCGATTGTAAGTTTGACTTATCAGGTGTCTTATTCTCCAGTTATCTATTTCCCCAATCTGTACATTATTACTTCAAGCAAGTATATTCAGTGTAAAAATTTTGGAAACAATCAGCACCAAACCCTATTTCAATTATATCCTTTAACGAACTGTCAGATTAAATTCTAATAAATTCATTTTATCCTTTTCGTCAACACTTCATCTATTTTGCCTTGCTATTTTCATGTGCTACAGTGCTCAGATTCAATAACACCAAGAATTTCTTTTCGTTCTTATCAGTGTCCGTATATCTCCAGTTATTTTTACTGTTCTCATAAATATCTCTGTTAGAAAAAATTGCTTGTATGCCATTTTCTGTTATTTGGTTTTAAAATGTAGCTGGAAAAAAGTTGAACAATTGCTATTAAAAAGTAAAAACAATATTGTTTTGTTATTTTCTTCATTTTCTCACCTTTCTCCAAAATCCGTGTCCTCAAGCTCTCTTTCACTTATATCCTTCTTCCAGCCGTCCCGAGTAAATATAAGGTTCAATCAAAATATTTACATACTAAAATAAACTTAGTCAACTTATAGGAATTATCAATCGTAGAAATCCATAAAACTTTTGCCACAAAAAAATATTCTTCCGGCCCAATTCTTCTATTTGGCACTCCAAATCCTTTTCAGACTAAATATCCACATAACAGTCAACTATATCCAATGGTCAACTCTAAAATTAATACCTGAATCTTCATATATCCGTAAAATAATATTTGCTACACAAAATATATTGATTCTCCCAGTATCCACAACAGCTTTCTCATTTTTGACATAAATGATATCATTTTAACCATAAATAAATATACCTTTATTAAAATTGTAAGAGGCAAATATATAACTGTACTACTCTTTCTTTTAATGTATATATATCCGAACTCAATTAAAAAATACGGATGAATTAATCATATTTATGAATAACAAATAAATTATTTCCAATTATTATCCAAATTTCAAACTAAAACTTATCTTGTAATTTTTTTCGTTTTACACGTTACTGTTCTTAAAACAAAAGCAAGAACTAATAAACTCAAAATATATTTTCTATAATTTATCTTTTTAAATGAAGTAACAACATTAAAAATAACTGTTATAAAATATTGAATAAAAATCAGATACTGATATTCATTTAAATCCTAACTTCCGTCTTGTAATTTTTGTTTTATCCAGAAGTAAAGCACAAATGAAAAGATATTTATCATCAAATCCTGAATATACAAGCAATATTTTCTTCCCACAATCAAATTACTCACTAGCGAAACTAGATAAAATCCATAATCGTTCCATATCGCATTTCTCTATTTTATATTTTCAAAAGAAATATAAAGTGCAGTTTCAACACCCATGCAACGACTTAACCGTTAACTTCTGCTTTAATTAACGGAATAATCAGGATAAAAACTTTCTAATGCTACGATATAAAGATTTTTACTTTGTTGTCCTTGACTGTCATAAAAAATCATAAATTACTCCAACTGTTCAACTAACTTTGCTTTAGCCAACGGCATTGTCTTGTCAAATAGGCTGTCGTCAATAGAAAATTTATAATTGAATTGTTTTAGAAATATAGTCGATTATATTTGCTTTGATTTTCTTTCTTGTGAAATTTGGGAAAAAGCGAAACTGTATGCTGTTGTAGAAATTACAGTATGAAAAATGCCGTAATCTTGTCGTAGACTGTAGTTAAATAATGACTATTGCGTCATATTCACTACACCTGTAACAAATCCAAAAATCTTTTTATGTCAGTCTTTTCTGAAACTCAAGCACAATTTGCAAAATCAAAGAATATGCCAAACATAATAAATCTAGACATTGCTCTATTCTGCCCAAATATAAGCTCCGTAAAGACCAATATCCACCAATCAGCGACAATGCTCCGATTATCTGTATCATATCACCAATGGAAAGAATCACAACTAGCCTGTCAGTACCGATATAAAAGTCCAGCTGTCATTGGATAAGTTTGAGATAACGTAGAAGAAGCGTAATTAATGAATCCCAATTCCACCGCCAATCAGCCCAACTGCAAATGCTTCTTATTTTTTTTATTAAAATTTTCTCCAGCAAGGAAAAACATCCCAAAATAAATACGATGCCGAACTTTTTACATAATTATTTGCCAAAATTTTACAAACTGTGTCAAAATAAAAAACTTTCCCAAAAAGATTGATGTATCCTAAAGTTAAATCCTTTAAGTCCAATAAGTTTTTCAATAAATCTTTCTCTTTCAAAAAGAATTCCTTCCTTCAAGCTTCTTTCTTCTTTTATCTTATTGTAAAATACAAGGAATTCCTCTTGAAAATACCTTATTTCAAAGATTTTCCTATTACTTTTCTCTAAAATTATCAATTTTCATTAATTTTGAGTTCATCTTAAGCATCAGCTTACATCTGAAGGGTGTGAGAAGATTTCTTTCAACGACTTTCTCTTCATTTTCCTCTACATAATTAAACTAGTCCTCCACTTTCCAATTCCATTCATCTTCTCGCCAAAATATTAAACCTCAATCCATTTCTCCTAACCCCTTTTCCTTCCTTCAATTTCCTCAATAAGCACTACATTACTATTTTTAAGCCTTCCAATTCCTCTTCTTTATCTTTTCTGAAATGTCTTCGTGTTCATCTGTACTCGTCTCTTCCAAAGTTCCTTTTCCTGCTTATTCCAGCCTCATTTTTATATTTGCAATTATTGATTCTATCTCCAATTTATTCCCAATTTCCCTATACTTATTCTCAAGATTCTCTCCTAATTCTTTTTAGTTTGTCAATCATTGTCAAAATACCTCAAAACTCACTGAAATTTTTATAAATGTATTTTTAATTTCACAAAATAATTTATAATTTTATACTTTCCTATTTAAATAGTGAATATTTAATAATTTCAACTATTATAAGAATATTGATTTATATCTTTTATTAAGTTCATGTAAACTCTATTTAAATAAGTTGGTAACTATAATTTCTATCAAGTTAACTACCACTTCTTTTCCAAAAATACTGTCTCAATTTTAAATATATTTTCAACTCAATTTTCAATACGAATCATATTCTTTATCTTAATCTTGCCTTAATGCAATATCACTCATTCTCAACTTTTCAAAAATTTTATCTTCGCTCAAATTTTCATTACATTTGACACTTCCAATTCCAAAATAATCCCTTCTTTTCTTTTTTTCAGATTTTTGAAGCGAGTAACAAATCATATCTGCCTTTCAACAAAATTATTTGAAGTTATTTCACTCATTTTCAAAGTCAAAGTATTCAAGCATTAATCCTTGATAAATTGCTCTCTGTAAATTCACACCCACATCAAATATTCCACATTTTCCAATAAAACACTTTCAAAATGTTTCTCAAATTCACCTACTTCTCTCCAAGCATTTGACATATACAAAAATTCTCATAATCTTCAAAATAAATTTCTATAAACATTTCTGAGAACATTTTCAATATTTCTTCATTCAGTATTTTAAATATTTTATTCCATCATCTTCGATTTTCTTTGCCAGTGTTAAATATCCGCTGTGAAAAATAAATTCCATATATTTTACTGTAATTTGACTCAAAGTTGAAAAGTCATATTTTCGTTTATTCGTTTAAATCCTCTTCTCTATTCAAAGTTGAAAAATCATCAAAAATCTCATTTTTTAGTTTTTTTTAAATATAATTTATCAATTCATTCCATGTATTTACAGTACCAGTTTTAATTTTCATCATTAAAATTAATAATCGACCACGGATTATAAACCTTTATATCTCCAAACAAATATCCATTATACCACTTCTGAACATCTTGCAATTCAAACTCCAAATTAAAATCTTTAGGAGGCCTTTTCAACTTCACTTTCCGTACCGTCCCAAAATATTCTGTAAATCTGTGTCTACAAATTGTATGAACTCTTAGATTGTTAATCCAGCCTATTTTCCTTTGCAACTCTCAGAAATTCACATGTCTTAGTCCCATTTCAGGAGATAATTATTATCCTTTAACTTCCAACTCCATAAAATGTTTTAAAAAGCTAATTAGCTTCTTGGTAATAACCTTTCACATTATGGATCTATTGTCGGCTGATCATACTCATCTAGTGCTTTTCCTACTTTTAGTCATCTATAGATATTCCTTATTAGATATCTCCGTCCAGCAAGGATAATTTCCATGTTGCTTCAGTTGCTCTGTTAAATAAAATCGAAATCGTATTTTCTCTTTTCTCATACTTAAATTTTTCCTTTGCAAAGTTCAAATTCATCATATAAATCCGAAATTATATCATCTCAAACCCATTTCCCAGCTACTTTCGTCGTCGTAATTTCTAGATGAAAGTGCAAATAACTGGAACTGTCCCTACTTTCATAAATCACTCAACTCAGAAATTTGCTTTAGAATTCCTCAAACTATGCTTTTATTTTCATTTTATTTTCAATATCATATTTTATCATCGAGCATATTGAGTGTTTTTCCCAAATCTCCTCGGACGTGTGAACAGCTTAATTTTGAACTCTTCCTCAAATATAAATTCTCAATAGACTCTGTTTTATCAAAATAGTAATATTCATCTTCTATTATTTCGCTAAAATTTGAAATATTCCTATCGTAACTTTTTCTTCATCTAACATTCCTCCCTTTTACAGAATTATTAAAACTTTTTATTTTATATATTCAGTATCTGTACCATTTATATACAAACACTTTTCCTTAAAATAAATCTATTTATAAATAAACAGCAAAAATTTCCCTAAGCAGTTTGCAAGCCAACTGCTGTGGGTGCCCGAGACTGATCGTATACAGGCGATAATTCGTTCATATCAAGCCCAACAATATTTAACTGCGAAATTTTTTCTATTGCCTTATGAAGTTCCACAAAAGTAACTCCTCCAGCTTCAGGCGTTCCAGTTCCAGGAAATTCCGATGGATCAAGTACATCTACGTCAATGTAAAATACACAGGTTTCCTTTTAGTCTACAACTCCATCAAAGTCCATCAAAATTAAATTTTGTTGTATGAAGATGTTCCTTTGCAAATTTCCATTCATCTCTTTCGCCGCTTCTTATTCCAAACTGAAAGATTCTATCATCTCCAACGATGTCCCAACATCTTCTAATTACAGAAGCATGTGAATAATACTGTCCTAAATACTCATCTCTCAAGTCTGTATATGCGTCAAACTGAGATAATATGCAAATCTGGATATTTTTCAACAACTGCTCTTAGAGCTCCCAATGTATATAGATCTCTCCACCAATCATAAACGGAATTTTCCCATCCTTCAAAAATTTCTGCCGTTTTCGTCCTGAATATCCTGCAATCACTTTCTGAATTTCAAACGAAAGTTCCAAATCTCCTCCATCAAAAACCTTAATATCCTCAAATCCTTATCTTGATAAGGGCTATACAGTTCTATTCGAAAACTCTCATTCTCATAACTGCTCGAAGCAAATCTCAGTCCCTGGTCTAAAACGATGTTGTACTGTCAAACGGCGCTCCAAAATAACAATCTTGCTCTCGTGTATTCATTGTCTCATCCTATAGATGTATGTATATTTTTATTTCTCATATAAACTTCTCATATCTAGTATATTCTAAATTATTTTATTAAATCTTTCACATAATTTGCAATTCAAAAGCCCTTTATGCAATTCTGTGTTATAGTATCTCGTTTCTATCCCAAACTTATTCCATTCATCAGCCTTTCAAATCCTCCACAGGAGTTATATTTTTGAAGCAAATCCGAACAACCAATGTCTGATGGATATGTCGGTATGTAGCTGATAAACTGCTCGCAAATGGGAAAAACCGCCCTTTAATTGTTTGTTTTGCCCTTGCTGTGCTTTAGCATCTGCCTCATAATATGGGCTCTCATTAGCATGATTCCCAAAATTCGTCTTCTTTTAATGCATTAAAGCAGTTTCCTGAAAATTCTCTTGTAAATCATCTTCTCCAGGCCCAAACGGATCTGTCAGAATCCACAATTACAATATCATATTCATTTGCCTTGGAACGTACAAATTTTCAATCCATCCTCATAATAAATATGAACTCTCTTGATCATCAGCTTGTTCGCTGTCTTAGTGAAAATATTCACGACAAAGGTCGACAACCATCTTGTCAATTTCCACCATATCAATTTCTCTCAATATGCTCATGTTTTTACAAGTTCTACGAACAGTACCGCCATCTCCAGCACCATTACAATATTTTCTTGGCCTTGGGATTTACATGCGAACGTGAGTTATCATCTCATGGTAAATAAACTCATCCTTTTCTGTCAGCATCTTCCATCCGATCAATGTCAAAAATCGCCCAAATCTGGCGACTCAAAAATATCAATTCTCTGAAAATCACTTCTTTCGCACTAACTAACTGCTTATCAATCTTTATAGAAAAACGAACATTTTTCGTATGCTCTTCTGTATCCATAATTCCATCTGCTACCTCCTTTTCAATTTGTATTACCTATAATATCTAACCTTTTATTTCCAATGTTTTTGTACTTTAAAACTTTTTCTAAATTCCTGCAAAATTTTCCATTGTTTATAATTTTATTCTATTTTCTTGCACTCATTAAACGTTTCTCAAATAATTTTCCTTAACCTCAACTCTGTTCAGCCATCCAGCTAAAAATCATTCTGAGTTACATTATTCTTATGAGAGACTTTGTAATATTCACGCTGTAAATTATGATAAAGCCATCAAGATTTAGCTGGATTAACCTCGTTTAAATATTTTAATGTCATAGGCCCCAACCGCTCCATCTACACTAATTACATTTTTACCATAAACCTGTTCACAGCTTCCTGAGCTTTTTAATTCCATATCTTCCAGCATTTGCTGAAAATCAAATATGCTTGGTGCCACTTTATCATTTTTCACTTGATCCAATTTTCTAGCCTATAATGTCCTCATAAATTTTTGTGCCATTACTTTTGTTAAATCTTTCATGCTACCTTATCCACATTCTCTGGCTCGTTCCTTAGTAATATATATTTTGTTCCCCACCTATTTATCATTCTTATCATTAGAGTAGCTTCCTTCAACTAGCAAAAATATAATTAAAAATTTCAAAAATCTGCTGTCAGCGCATTTTTGCTTTCCTTCTTTCATTTATTTTAATTGGAATTTCGCAGACACTGTCTGCGTTTTACATCAAAATTTTTACTCCAAAACAACATTTATCTTTCATATTTACATATCCTCAGTTCCTGTTAATGAGACATCCTTTTTCCTTTGCATATTCGATATGGTTTGTGATTTCCTCAGTAATTCGTCTCCTGGTGCTAATATCGGTGTCCCTGGCGGATAAGCCATCACAAATTCTCCACTATGTTTACCCTGCACTATCTTTTGGGGAATCATTTTCCTTTTCTGAATAAAAAGGCTTTTTGTGGTGGAAGCACAACATCAGGATTTATATATTCGTGATCAAACATTCCTGTAGAGTCTTTTGAGTAAAAGCCGTTTAATCTCTGCAAGCGAAGATATTAGCCGTTCATGTTCCAAATCCTCTGTCTCCCGCCGAAATTATCGCTAAAATATTTCCCAAATCTCCAAATTCAATCTAATTTCATAATCATCCCGCAAAATATCATAAACTTCAATTCCAACAAGTCAATATCTTTTGTATACACGAATAATTTTGTCGTATCAAAGTCATAAAGCAGATCTCCATCAATCAGTTCTTTTCCATATGCATAATGTCCACCTAGTTTATTAATTTCATTTCTGGCATATTCTGCAAATTTAACTGTCTTTTCAAAAAGTTCCTTCACATTTATTGCTATTTTTCTTGCCACATCAAAGCGAAGTCATAAGCAAATACGATGCGCTTGTTGTTTTGAGTCAAGTTTATAACTTGCCGAACATAATCAGCGTTTATTCTCTCACCACTAACAAAATCGAACTTTGTGTTAGAGAACCGCCGTGTCTTATGCATACTAATTGCCGCCATATCTATCAGCTTCCATCGCTGAAAGTGGTAAATTTTCATCAAAGTAAAAATGTGCTCCATGTGCCTCATCAACTAGCACAAACATATCATTTTCATGTGCCAGTTTTACAATAGATTTTAAATCTGAACAAATTCCGTAATAAGTAGGATTATTCACTAATATTGCTTTGCATCAGGATTTTCCTGAATTTTTCACATCATTAATCGACATTCCAAGTGATATTCCCAATTTTTGTTAAGTCCGGGTTAATATAAACTGGATTGCTCACTAAATTACCATTGCATTAATGGCACTTCTATACATTTCTCGGACTAATAATTTTATCTCCAGCCTTGCAAGTTGCCATAATCATAGCCTGTACAGCCCCAGTTGTTCCACTTACCATAAAATAAGCCTCTTTTGCCCCAAAAGCCTCTGCCGCTATATCCTGAGCCTCTTTTATAACCGAAGTTGGATGGCATAAAGTTGTCAAGCGGCTTCATCGAATTAACATCCATCTGCATCGCTTCCAGCCCAATAAAATCGAAATTCCTATTTTCCACGCCCTCCTTTATGCTGGCACATCAAATCTCACAACCCTGTTAGAAAGATGATTTTTAAAAGCATCAAAAAGAACTGTCTTATTCTGTCTATCTTTATCAATATTTTTCCCATTTCTTCAACTCCTTTCATATTTTTACTTTATTCATTCATTTCTAAATCCAATATTAATATTCGCAACTTTATTTTAAGCTAAATATTTATAATTTGCAATTATATACTATTTAGTGAATAAATTTATTTTTCCTTAACATAATTTCTATTTCGTAATGGGCATCTTTTACGTATTAAATTATTTTGTTTAACGAAACAATCTCTTTACTATATTATGTTTTTCTTTTTAATCTCAGATTGCTCATTTCATAAATCCTGCACATTTAAACTCTATTTTTGCACAAAAGCTCAAACAGTCCTCTTTTCGTCTAACGACAATCGTAGCTTATTATTTTTATATAAAAGCTCCGTCAGGTTTACTAAAATCTAAAATTGTGATTTTTATTTGAAATAAAATCATTGTATGAGTACGATTTCCAGATTTTGATTTCGTTTTCAAAAATGCTTGAGACGAAGTGGAGATTGAGGGATGTCGACTATTCCCTTTGCTTTATAATAGTTTTAATAAATATTCGTTCCACTATAAAATTTCAATCATTTCCTTCCTAAGTCTGTCTGTAATTTCAGTCTTTTTGGTGCGATTTCATAAACATCTTGATTGAATAGATAATTTTGTAATCTAGATTTCCTTTATCAGCATTTTTGTATGGAAAATATTAGACTGATATACATTTACGTCAATCGCATCATATATATTTTTAACTCAGGCTCAATATAATCTTGAATAAGTTATATTATGATCTGTAAAAATTTCTTTCTGAAATATCCTTGTCAAATCCACGTATTCTGTAGTCAATTGTATTATATCAGAATCGACTGTCTATCAGATAGATTTAACATATTTAATGGCGAAATTTCGCCCACAGTTGCAATATCAATATCCACTCTAAAGTGGAAATTGAATTATCTGGATGTATTCTGGGAAAAGTATGCACTGTTATATGGCTTTTTATCCAAAATGGCGTGAACTGTATCTATCTGACTTGCTCACCTTTTTATACTGTTTTCATCCATTCAATTTCCTCAAAAATAGCTTTCCTCTATTACAAGACTTATCGATATTTTCTGGACTTATTCTTTCTTCTGCAATTAAAACATTTACGAGGCTCCTTGTGGCTCGTAATCCTGCTTTGATATGTTCAAGACTTGTGCTCCAATCATTTCTGCCACACGAATAAGTATTTTTGTAAGCCTTTCTCAATTATACTGCTCATCAATATATGCAATATAGTCCTTCCTGCTCCTCTCTGTTTCTGCCTAGCAAATATCATAAATATTAAAAACTTAATGTTTTGTTAAATTGTTAAATCCATATAACCAATTTTATTATTTTTCCAACTCATTCATCACTTCCTCTCCCATTTCTTCATTATTACACTAAAATTGCTTTAAAAATCAAATAAACCTTTTAATTTGAACATTATAGTAAAACTGCTTTTAAAAACTAAACTCAAAAGGCTATGACTATTTACTCAAAGCCCTAAATTTATATAATTTTAGTGGTTTCAATTTTTATGGTATAGTGTTTCAAAAACATTACTAACTCAGTCTTAAAAATTTATTTATACATATTTTTATTTATTTTTATTTTTATTTTTCCTTAAATTATATCATTTATACACAATTTTTACAATTAAAATTACAAAATGAATTTTCATCATAGCTAAATTACTAACTGTGATTATAATAAAATATTTCAAATCATCCTATACTTTACTATCCTATTTTTCCACCCCATCACATAAATTTCATTCTCAATTACACAAATTTTTCAATTCTTTCCTTCAATATTTTCTCCTGTTTTAAAATATTGAACTTACCATCTGTATTACCAATTCTCATTTTCTAAACCAATAAAATACTTTCCTTCAAATTTCTTCAATATATGTTATTTTTCTGTCAGAAAATTTTTATCGAATTATAAAGTTCCTGATCAAAATATTTCCATATTTCAATTTCTCCATCTTCTGTTCCTACAAAGTATTGGAGTCCAACTATTTTTGAAATAAAGTGTGATTTGTTTCAGTTTTTACTTCAAAATATAATTTATTTTCAAAAATACTTTATAATGTTTATATGTTTTGTAATCTTCTACAATTTGATTATAACATTTTCTCCACTTATAAATATTTTTATATTTCCATTTCTATTTTTGAGTGAGCTTAGCAGAAATTAATTCTTTTGTATCGACATCATATGAGATCGTTATTTTTGATGTATACAATTCTACCACTTGTTATAAAGTTCATTACTCAATTGAATCTTCTATATCAAATACAAGCTCAACGATTTTCTTTTTATTTCCGTCATTTGTATACTTTTTCCATTAGGAGTAGAAACAAAAACATACTTGAAAACAAATAGCTGATCTTTTTATATATATTTTATGATTTCACAGTTTTTACCTTTCCGCCGCTTTCATCCTCAAAACTTTTCTTTATTAAAATATATAAGCTTTTCTCCTGTCGTTTATAATCCTTTTTATTTAGTTGGCTCAACTCCAAAGTCATTTATCGGTGTTTTTATATTTTTATATCTTCTTCTAGTAATTCCATTTTTTCCCCTTAAATTAGTATACTATATCTTCTGTCGGGAAGATACGCACTATCTTTCAAAGTTTTTAACATCTTTTTCACTTGTTTTTGAAAAATTTCATTGTTATAATAAGTTTTCCAATCTCATCAACTTTTATCTGTATCCAAATATGCTTAAATAGCATAAACGTGTCCTTTTTCTTGCATCATAAGCATATAATCTAAAAGTATAGTATCTTGGTTTATCTTTTGTAGTCTTGGAAGATTTGTAGGTGTGAGTTTAGCAATATCGTTCTCAAAAATCGACTAATATTCTAAAAATGTTTTCATAAGTAAGCTCTTTTCTTCACGTATATTATAAACCAGCCCAATTTCAAGATTCCTATTCCAACGTAATATGTCATAAAATCACGCTCAACATCACAATAAACATTTCCTTTTAATCTAGAACGACTTATTAATTCAATTTTCCTTAGATACATATATTAGGATTTTTTATCCATTTACAGGTATTTATATTTGAAAATGAAATTCCTGATACCAATAAAACAAAAGTATTATTATTAATTTTTCACTTTTTCCTCCTAAAATTTTACAATTATCATATATAAATATTTTATAAATTATTCATTATAATTAGTTTTGAAAATATATTTTAAACTTATAAACTACACGTGTTATTAGTTTTTAAAACGATTTATATAATTTTTATTTTGCCTTTTATTTCCGTTATTTAATTTTTCAATAAAAAGTTTACCATATTTTATTAATTTCTAAAGATTTACTATATTTTCAAATTTTTGCAGAAAAATCAAAATTAATGATTTTCAATTTAAAAATTTTATATATATGAATTATATTCAAAATACTTATCAGAGTGGAACAACCAATATGAAATAAAATCGTACTTGTTGTAACTACATTTGTGGAATATCCAATATCTCCATTAGTTTCATTAACTAAAAATTGGCAATGCTGCAAAACACTGGTGCTGCTGACTGTATCACAAACGTTTTTGTCTCCAAATCATTACTGCACAAAATGCCTAAGCAATTTTCAATAACTAATCATAACAATTGATGAAAATACAAATCTTCCAAGTAAAAGCCAAGTTTGTATCCAAAATCCAAACCGAATACTGTGAAGCCCTGCATCTGCCAATACTGATTCCGATATATAGTAATGCAAGAGGATGTTACTAACGCTTCCAAGATATTTTGTGGTTTCCACAGTTGGAGTTTATTACTTTTATGCCTACAAAAGTACAATAAAGGCTATTACAAATAAGCAATAGGGAGGCGATAACAACTTTTTCAGAATTAAATCCGACTGTCACTTTATTGCCTTCCAATGAATCACCTGCCAGAAGCATATACCTAAAGTCCAAAGTGATACAGTATTTGTAATATAATACATTAAATAATATTTGGAAGCCGCTTCTCCAAAAGTGCCATATTCAATGGAAGTCCAATAAATATCGTGTTGCATTTACTACCGCATTATAAAAGACTCCCACGTCGACCTTCTCTCATCTTCACTAACTTTATTACAAAAGCTGCAGTATATCCGATAATAACCGAAGCAAATGTAAAAATCAGACGGTTTGACACTTCCTTGCAAAAGCATCCATATTCAAATATTTCAAGGGCTGAGACAGAATATCGAACAAAGGCAAAGCCACATTTGTAATAAGTTTTGACACATTTTCACTAAATGTGTGATGAAACCAGTGTCTTTTTCAAAATATATCCAATCGCAATCATAACAATAATAGGAAAATACTTCCCAGTGATTTCATCATTTTTAAACTTTCCTTTCTTTACTATACCATTTCTTTCAAAATCAAATCTAATAATTCCATAGCATTTAAAGTTGATTTTACAACAATTCACTACAAAAATATTATTTTAAACAAACAAAAGCAAGGACTCGTTAAAGTCCCTGCACTTTTTATCAATATTATAACTTAAACAGTAAATCAGTATAAGTTGGAAATTCCAGTATTCATATCAATAATTTTTCCAAATTATCACAAGGTACTCTTAATGCTTCCAGTCCTGTTACTAATTTTTCTTTTGCTAAATCTGTCTGTTTTCCTAAATCTTTTTCATTTTCTTACTCTGTTAATTTCTTTTTCAAGTGATTTTACTTCTTTTTCTTAAAGTTGTAATATTTTTAACACATCTTTTAATATTTCTTCCTGCTCTTTTATAAATGCTTTCCCATATTTTGCATTTTTCAATATGATCAGCTAATAAATTGGCATATTTCAATCCAGATGGCAAGATGTTTTTATTTGCAATGTCAATCAATGTTCTTGACTCTATGCTTAATTGCGTTACATATCTGTCTGCATAGGCATTGTATCTTGCGATAGATTCCTGTTCAGAAAAGCATTCCCAATTTCATGAGTTAATTCAGAACATCTTTATCTATCATTTTTCTAAGTGCTGTATTTGAAGCTACTTCATTTTGTAAGTCCACGTTTTTAGCTTCTTTTGCCCATTCTTCACTATATCCATTTCCATTGAAAAATTATTCTATGAGTGTTTTTTTATAGGCATTGCAATAATTTCATTTGCCACTTTTGCAGAGATTTCTCAGTTGCTTTTTCAAGTTTATCTGCATATTCAGACAGAACTTTTCCTACCATAGCATTTATTACAGCCGCAGAAGTTGCAGGTGTAAGAGCTTGACCTGGCATTCTAAACTCAAATTTATTTTCCAGTAAATGCAAATGGCGAAGTTCTATTTCTATCTCCAGCATCCATACTAAATGTTGGTAATACATCAACTGACAAAGTTTACTTTTGATGATTCTGACACAGGTGCATCTTTTTGTATGCAATATTGATTAAAAACTGTTGTCAATTCATCTCCCTAAGAACAAACTGAGATAATTGCAGGTGGTGCTTCAGTGTCCTGAAGTCTATGATCATTGTTGCAGTTGCGGTTGCATATCTTAACATTGGATAATATCTGTCAGCAGCTTCAATCACTGCAGCCACAAAGATTAAAAATTGCGTATTTGATTTATATCTTTTCCAGGACTGAAAAAGATTTTTACCATCATCAGTTCCTAGTGACCAGTTATTATGTTTCCTGAGACCGTTTACTCCTGCAAATGGCTTTTCGTGAAGCAATGCTACCAATCGTGTCTTAATGCTGTTTTTCAATAGTTTTCCATTATTATCTGATTCTGATCTGATGCCAAGTTTGCTACTGAAAATAGTGGTGCTACTTCAAACTGGTTTGGAGACAACTTCATTATGTCTTGTTTTTGACGGAATACCCTAATTTCCAAAGTTCAACATCAACATCACTCATAAAGTTTATTACTTTTTCCTTTGATTTTTCCGTAATAGTGGTCACTTAGTTCCTGCCCTTTAGGTGCAGATGCTCCAAATAATGTTCTTCCTGTAAGCTAATAAGTCATCTCTTTGCTTCAAACATATCTACGAAAATATTCCTGTTCCACTCCTAAAGTATTAAACACGTGATTAGCCGTAGTATTTCCTAAAGCCCGTAAAACTCTTAATAGCATTCGTTCATATATTTCATTGTTCTTAATAAAGGTGCTTTTTGTCCAACGCTTCACCAGTAAATGAAATAAAGGCTGTGGAATATACAACGTAACTCCATTTTTATTTTTCTCTTATGAAATGAGTATGAACTTGTATCCCAAATTGTGTAACCTCTTGCCTCAAATATGCTGCTAGAGCCCTCCGTTTGAAATGAAGATGCATCAGATTCACCTTTTTATCAAATTATTTTCCAGAAAATTTGCTAAACTCTTCCTCATTTTCAACAGGTTCAAAATGAATCGTATGCTTCTCTGCTGTCCAGAGTCATTTAATGGCTGAAACCAGTGACGAAGTGAGTAGCTCCTCTTTTTAGTTGCCCGATCCTTAATTGCATTTGCAATAACTTCAGCAGTTTCTTTCGACAATTCAGTTTCACCTAGTTGCGACGCCTTAAACTCTTTAAAAACAGCTTTGGAAACTCTTTTTCAAGTACTGTCTCTAAAAACGTTTTCTCCAAAAGCTTTTCATAGCGTTTTCCATAAAATTTAACCTCTTTTTCCGTATCAATTTCTTATGAAACAGTGCTTTTCCACTCTCCATTTTTCTAACTATGTTTTTATTATACAATGTGAGAAAAATATAAGTCAAACAAAAATTTTTCATTTGTTATTTCTTTATACATAAAATATATAGTAATTCCATTAAAAAGGTTGAATTATATCTATAATTAATTCTTTGATTCTTAAATATTACTTCTATTTATACGTATATTGAGATACTCACAAAAAGTATGTTATTCATATCAAACGAAATAAATGTTAAAATATCAATTAACAAGCAGATAAATAAAAATAAGGAGAAAAATAAAGATGAAAGACTTTAACAAAAAGGAAGCAATTAAAAACTATAATTTATTTTTCTTTACCAATTTTAATAGGAAATTTATTTCAGCAGATTTACAATATTTCAGACACAATCATTGTGGGAAATGGAAAAAGAAAGCCTTGCTGCTGTAGGCTCAAGTTATCAGATTAATGTACTTATAATAGCTGTTTCGATAGGAATTTCATTAGGGACAAGCATTCTAATTTTCTCAATATTTTGGTGCAAAAGATATGGAAAATTTGAAAATCACGGCAAACACAGGGTTTATTTTTCCATGGTTTTATCTCTTATTGTTACAACATTAGGTTTTTACTGTCAAAAACAATATTTTTAATTTTTAATTAATGTCCCGAAAAATTATTAGTGAGGCAAATATCTACTTTAAAAATTATTTTTATTGGAGTTGTTCCAACTTTTGGCTACAATTCTCTTACAAACACGCTAAAAAGGCATAGGCGAGTTCAAAAGCACTCGACTTACATCTTAATTACCGCAGTGATTTTAAATATTATCCTAGATATATTTTTGTAGCAGTACTAAACTCTGGAGTTGCAGAGCTGCAATTGCAACTGTTATTTCACAGTTTATTTCCTTTTTCTTTGCTTACTTTACATAAAATTTAAATATCCGAATTTAATTTTTCAAAACATTATTTCAACTAAATTTTAATATTTTAAAAGAAATACTGATTATTGGAATACCAGCAATATTTACAGCAAGTTTTTAATCAGCCTAGGATTTATTGTTATTCAAATTCTTGTAAATGGATTTGGAACAGACTGTATTGCGGCTTTTTATTTCTGCTTCCAGAATTGACTCCTTTGCAGAATTGCCATCCATAAATTTAGGACAGGCGTTGATGACTTTTACAGCCCAAAATTATGGAGCCAAAAATGGATAGAATAATTAAAGGTGGAAAAGATAGCCTAATTTTAGGAATCATTTTCCATCATAATCTCAATTATTATTTTTATTTTTTCCAGCATTCTTTATTTCAATATTTAACCTGAAATCCCGAAGTGATTTTTATAGGAAATCAATATTTACGTATAATTTCAGCATTTACGTAATTTTTCTGCACGATGCAAATACTAAATGGATTACTACTAGAGCTGTGGAAAATCCTTAGTTCCACTAATAGCCTCCATTACTTCATTTTGTATGTTTTCCAAGTACCTCTAGCCACTTTTGCTTTCAAAAACATCGTTGAGCTACAACGGAATTTGGATTGCCGCACCGATAGGATGGACGGGGAGGACTGCTAATTCAGTATATTATTTTATAAAAATTTCTAAAAAGTATAGAAAAACAAAAGAATTATAGTAAAATCAAAGATTATTTGGTGTTTTAAAATTTCAAATAATTTCATTGAAAGGAAAACTTATATGGAAGATTTACACTTGTCCACTGGAACTAACTCAAAAATATTATCAAAAATGGACAGTCATTATATTATGGCTTTTTAAGACACGGAAAAGTCAGAACAAAAAGATTTCAAAGAAAATCAAATAAAAAGGCAGCAACGAGAAAAATGATTATCGAGCACCTGAACTATTTAATTGAAGAAAAACTTATTGAGGAATACGATGTTTGTCCAAAAAGACAGAATATGTTCTTACAGAAAAAGGAAAAGATTTGTTACCTATTTTGGAACTTGCTAGAGTTATGGAAAAATATTATGCCAAAGCGAATTTGATTGTATACAAAAGATGATAAATAATTAGTTGTTTAGGGCCATTTTAATATCATCTTTTTCTATAAATTTTATTTATGAGAATATACTCCAAATCTTTGAATATTTTTATGCGCTTTTTAGTTTAATAATTTCCTTTTATAATCTTATTTTATAAAATAAAATTATATTCATATTATTATATACTTTATTTTCCCATCTTTATATGTTTTTCTCTTTTTATTTTTATAAGTTTCTTTTCTATCTGAAATCTCTATAATTAATATTAGTAAAACATCATCCTTTATTTCAGCCACGATTCTATAAGAGCCTACCCTGTATCTCCATAATCCTTTTAAATTTCCAGTTAATACCTTTCCTCTTTGCTTTTGGATTTTGTGTGTACCTATTAAATTTTTCTAAAAATCCATTTTTATAAGTTGCAATAACTTTATTTGTTTTATAATTTTTAAAATCCTTTTCTGCTCGATTCAGTAAACTTAACTTCATAAATTTGATTTTCCATTATAGTTCTAACCTTTTAAAAACCTCTTCAGCAGAATCAGTTTTTTCAGATTTTTGCATTTTCCATCTTTTTAATATTCTTTTCATCTTCTTCAGTTATTTCATCATATATTTTTATCTAAAATCAAATTACGGACAAAGAAGACATATTAAGATGATTTATATTTGCATACTCTTTCAGGAATTCTAAATCCTCTTTTTCTATTCTCAATGACAATGTTGGCATTTCTGATTCCTCCAATTGTAATATTTGTGTTACAATTATATCAGCCCTTATTCTGTTGTCAATATATAAAAATATGTTAAAATACTAACACAAACAAAACTATCAAAGGGTTTATTACCTATGAAAACTACTAATTTTTCTACTACTATCATTATCAATCCAGCTATTCTCAGCCAATTATAAAGTTGTCCTAAAGAAAGGGATTTACTTTATCACAGCGAAATTACAAAAATAACAGTGAAATTGAGATTGCAGCTAAAAGGGATTTATGATTCAATTAAACGAGCAGTATCAGTTGGGATGAAATCTATGATTTCAGAATGATGGATGAACAAATTCAATTACCGCAATAAGTCATTCTCTTAAATTTCAGATGAACGAATTATATAATGACATGTTCGATTATATAATGAATAAAAACAAAAATTGACGTTGAAAAATAAGATATGTTACAAATGATATTGTCAAAGTATCATTAAATATAAAAACGCCAGATATCACAACAAGTTTACAAAAATATTCAGAATTAATGAACAGCAACTTTCTAAACGAAAAAGAAATGAAAAATCTAGATAATTTCTCAGAAGACGAAATCTTTGATAAAAATAATAACAAAAATGTTTAGCTCAATGAAACAAGCTTTCCAAAAGAATCGATAAGTATGCTTCTATAAACAACAATTTATTTAGAAAAGATAATGGAAAATGAGGGAATTGCTGAACTTGATGAAAAACTAAAAACTTTAGAAATATATAAATCGTAAATTAATAAACAATTATAAAAGGGCTATCTATTTTCAGGTAGCCCTATGTTTCTGATAATTGCAATATTTTCAGGAATATATCACAGTATACAATAACTCCCTTTTATTATTATTTTAATTGTCTGTATATAAAAACTATTTAGGTTTAATATAGCCTTTATCCCTATATTCAAAATATTCTTTTATTCATTGTGATATATACCTCTCATTTTTAATTTAATTTCTTATTATATTTCAACATGAGGTCTATATAATATTTGATACAGCATTTTATTTGGAGGACAGTCTAAGATTATGCTTTTATCATTTTTCAACAAAGTTATCGATCACATAGATACTATTATTGCCATCTGAAATTTTTATTATTTCTTTACTTTTATAGTTTTTGATTTTTGAAAAACTATACTTTCTTATGAACTTTATCAGAGTAAATTGTGCTTTTTCAGTATTATTAAAATCATCATAATTAAATTCCATTTTCTAATAAATCTTTTTATTATTTCATTTATATTTTTATTTCACAAATAACAAAAGTATATCTTTACCTGATGAAAAAGCATCAGTAATATAATTACATGCATACTTAAAAAGTGGTAGTTTCATCAAGATTTATTACCAAATCATATGAATTTAAAAATTTTTCTAATAGATATGAATTTTTATGTCGTCATAATAAATTTCTTTTTCATAAATAATCCATTAATAGTTATTTTTATTTTTCAAAAATTTATTACTGTATCAAAAATTGTAATAATAAATCTATATATATATACAATCTTCCCAACAAATATACCAAGAATATCAATTAGGTTAAAAATCAGACCAAGAATATTTTATTTTCATCTTTTTCCTTTCATTTATTTCTAATATTATATTCCACAAATTTATATCATAATTTTTGTAGTACAGTCAATCTACTTGAAAATTTAAGAAAAATATTTAAAAATAATGAATTGATTATAAATATAGCCTAGTTTCTTTTGTCTCATTTTAAACTAAAATTTCTAAAAAGGATAAGTGACAAATTAAAAAGATTAGTCCCTGATTTGTTTAGAAACTAATCCTTATTAATAAATTAAATTAAGTTTTTCCGATTTTTAAGCTAGTATATACATCTTATATTTTACAATTATTTAGGCGATACTAAAATCTTAACTTGGCTTTTTCTTTTACAAGTGCTTCAAATCCTTCATTTACGATGTCTTCTAATTTAATTCTTTTTGTTACTAATAAATCTTTCGAAGTATCCTTGTTTCATTAATTCCAATGTTTTAGAATACATCACGGTATACAATAACTCCTTTTATTGTTCTTTCTTGAATTACTACTTCATTAGGCTGATATTGGCGCTTCTGTTTCCCGAATACTTACAACCATCAATTCTCCATCTTTTCAGCAACTTCTAAAAGATTGTTGCAATACAGCAGGAACTCCTGTAACTTCATAAAAACATTTACTCCGCCATTTGTTTTTCCTTTTTATATTCAACTGTATTTACTTTTGTAGGGTCTACAATTATTGCCCCTAATTTTTAGCAATTTCCTGTCTTTCAGGTGAAACTTCCACAGCATAAATTTCTGTTGCTCCAGATGCTCTCAATGCGTCAATTATAAAGAAGTCCAATTGGTCCAGCAACCAAATACTGCCGCTGTATCTCCTGTATTAAATCTGCTTTGTCTAACTGCATAAACTGCCACTGCTGCAGGTTCTGTCAATGCTCCCTGTTCATAATCAATTTCATCTGGTAATTTATGAGCCTGATCCTCATTTACAACTACAAATTCAGAAAAATCCCCCTCCTCCACCAACAAGTCCGATAAAGTTCAAGTTAGGATCAAATTATATTTTCAATTAATCCATTTTTGCTAAAATTGGCTCAACTGTAACTCTGTCTCCTACTTTAAATTTTTGTAATTCCACTTCCTATTTCCCACAACTTCTCCCACAAAATTCGTGTCCCCATTGTAATTGGGGCTTTTCATTTTGTATATGGATGTGGGCATTTGCTGGAATAAATATTGATCCTCCTAAATATTCATGTAAAGTCACTACCACATATTCCTGAATATTTTACTGCTATTTTCAATTTGATTTTTCTCTTGTAATTTCGGTGCTTCAACTTCTTCCCACTCTTACATCTTTTCTGTTAGTGCCATCTTGCAGCTTTCATTGTTGCCATTTTGATTTCCTCCTATTTTTCCTATTTTATTTCTTACCTTAATAGTATACCCTACTTTTTCTTAAAATCAATATTCTCTTATACATTTTTAAAAATAAAATATAGTATAAATCTCTATTCGTCAGAGCATTTTTTGCGATAATAATACTCTTTTGAGCATAGCGAATGAATTTTTGTCAGTGGGAAAGAAAATGTGCAGACTATCCTCATAGTTTTCGTAGGATTGCTCATTTGCAGATCACAACCTATAGTAGTACGACATTTTTCTGCACTGACAAAATAAATCACATAGCCAAAAAATGTCCGACCGATCAATAATACTAGACTCTTTTTAAAAACGAAAAGTATATCTAAAATTACTTAAAAATGCTAGATCTATATTCTTTACTAAAAAGTCTATTAAATTCGTTATTTAAATAGTTTAATATTACTTCAAAATCGATTAAATAGGATTATCAATACTTATGATAACCCAAAATAATTATTTTAAATTTTTATTCTTCAAAAATTCGCATTTTTCTATATTTATCATATCTTCTTTTAGCAATTCCCTTAATGAGAAATTTATCTATCCGCTTAAATTCCTTCACAACCATTTCTTTTCATATTTCTGAGCTGTTTCTTCAAAGTTTCTGTGTGGCTCATACTAAAGGCTCTTTTTGATTTCATCTATTACTCCAAGACTTTGGGCTGATAGCATCCATTCTTGAGACTTTTTGCAGCTTCTGCAGCTTTTGTTGAATCATTAAAAAGAATTGAGGCACATCCTCTGAAATAACAGAATATACACTATTTTCAAACATTAAAATTGAGTCTGCTCACCAATTCCTAATGCTCCTCCACTTCCACCTTCTCCAATAACAACTAGATACAATTGGCATACTTTGGAATCGAAACATTTCTGCAAAGTGGCAATAGCCTCTCCTTTGCCCTTTTTCTTCGGCTTCTATTCAGGATACGCTCCAGCTGTATCAATTAATGTCAGATTGTAGTAATTTAAAAACGTTCTGCCATTCTCATTAATCTAAGAGCCTTTCTATACCCTTCAGGGACTCGCCATACCAAAATTTCTAAAAATATTTGATTCAATGTCTCTTCCTTTTTGCTGCTGCCCTATTATCATTGTTTATAACCATCAATTGTTGCAAGCCACTCCTACAATGGCATTATCATCCTTTGAAAGCCTGTCACCGTGAAGTTCTACAAAATCCTGCGTCAATTCTTTTATATAATCCAAAGTATATGGTCTTTGAGGATTTCTTGAAATTTGAATTCTATTCCAGGCATCCATTTCATTTTCCTCAAAATCTCTATATTTATCTTCGAGGTTTTCAAGTTCTGTTATTTGAGCAGAAAAATCAATGTTTCTTTCAGCTGAAAAATCTTTTTAACTCAGCTATATTATCTTCCAATTCTTTAATTTCATCTTTTATACTCATATTCTATCCTTTCGTTTGAAAAATTTAAAACTTACACTAATTTTTCCAATACTCTATAAATCGTTGTTTTTAAGTCTTTTCTTTCTGAAATTATATCAATCATTCCGTGTTCTAGCAAAAATTCTGCCCTTTGAAACCCTTTTGGCAATTTCTGATTTACAGTCTGCTCGATTACCCTAGGCCCTGCAAAAGCAATAAAAGCATTTGGCTCTGTTATAATAACATCTCCTAGCATCGCAAAAGAAGCTGTCACTCCACCAGTAGTCGGATCAACAGGTACAGAAATAAACGGAATTCCTGCTTCATTCAATCTTTTACTGCTCCTGAAGTTTTTGCCATTTGCATAAGTGACAAGATTCCTTCCTGCATTCTTGCACCACGGAGCTTTTGAAACTACTACAACTGGTATTTTTTTCTTTTAAGCCCTCTTTCTAATGCCCTTGTAATCTTTTCTCCAACAACAGATCCCATACTTCCACCCATAAGCTAAATTCCATTGCGCAATACTCACTTCTAGTCCATTAATTTTTCCAACTCACTAATAACACCATCTAACATTCGGCTTTTTCTCACGTGCTAATTCCAATTTTTCCTCATATCCAGGAAAATTTAATACATCTTTTGAATTAAGTGTCATATCTTCTTCAATAAAGGTTCCTTCATCAATTAACAGCTCAATTCTTTCAAAAGCTGTAAGCCTAAAAATAATTTCACATTTTGGACATACATTTAAATTATTTTTCAAATCCTCATTATAAATAATCTCATTACATTGATTACATTTTTCCACTTATTGTCATCACAATATCAACTGTCAATTTTGATTTGGATGTAAGTGTTACATATTTATTTTTGATTTTCTGCTTGAAAATAATCCCATTTTTCTTCACCTCTCAGAATTTTATATTTTTAAGTTAAAATAACAGGTGTTATAATACCTATATGATACTACATTTATATTAGATTTTTCTTTGATAAAAATACTTTTTAAAAATGCTTTGTCTATAATCGAAAAATTATAGTTGTCAAAAGAAAGTGAATAACAACAAAGAAAAAAATCTGCTACTTCCATCTTTTATTCCATACTTCTTATCGCCCACTATAAAAAGACTCTTCGTAGCAAGTTGAGCTCTTATCTGATGTTTTCTTCCAGTAATCAGTTCAATATCTAAAAAGTAAAATATTTTTATTATCCAATAATTTTTAATATTTTTTGAATTTTTAATTTATCAAGATTTATATGCTTAAAATAAGTGATACTTTTTCGACTCTCCTGAAATAGGTTTTTTCAGAGACAATAACTTTATTTTTCCATTGTTGTCAAACAATTTTCAATTTTAAAATCTTTCAAATTAAGATCTTTAAAACTTAAGATGTTCAGTTATCTTTCTATTATGAACAATCGCAAAATATTTTTATGGACTTTCATTATCTCTAATTTTTTGAGAAATATATCTAAGAAACTGGGTTTTACAGCCAATAACAAGACCCGATGTTTTCAAAATCGAGCCTATTCATAAAATTAATATTTTCGCTTTTATAAATTGCCTTTAAAAACTTCAGCAAGTCCATATTTATGTCCAGTTCCTTTATGCATCAGAGTATTTTTCCTTTTATTCACAATAAAAAATCATCATTTTCAAAAATAACCATTTTTATATTTTTCGATCACTTTCTAAAATTTTTAAATTTTTCACCTTGGCTATATTCACACTTTTTCTGTTTTTCAATATTTCCTGAAGACAAATTTCTAATTATAATTTTATCATTTAGCAAAAGCGATAATTCTCTTTTGATCCATTAATTTTAATATCTCCCGGACCTTTATCGCTCCAAAAATTCTGCTAGCATGACTCTTCCTTAAAATTTTTCTTAAATATCTGTCAAGCCGCATTCCTTCCATCTCAGAAATTTACAATAACTTCCTTTTTCTCCAAGATTTTTCCTCATTTCTTAATTATTATGAATTTTTATGCTTTCAATTATTCCTATCATTATAAATGAAAGCTAGAAATGAACTTCACCCATAACTCATAAACAATAATGGTTTTTCCTGTAACTGGGAACAAGCCCCAATTGTCATTCCTACATTTACAATTACATGCATAAAGATAACTCCTGCTAACCCATATAATATGAGGCGCTAAAAATCATCCTGTATAATCCCGGGCTATCCTCATAATCTCATAGATTAACATAAAAATATAAAAAGTAAGACTAATGAAGAGCCCTACAAATCCTAATTCTTCGAGACAATACTGAAAAATAAAAGTCTGTCTGTGCTTCAGGTAAAAAATTCAATCTGCTCTGACTCCCTTGCAGAACTCCTTTCCCCATTATTCCTCCTGCTCCAACAGAAATTTTTGATTGAATTACGTGCCATCCGCTTCCTTTTCTATCTTTTTCAGGATGCAAAAAGTTTCACACGGTCTCTTTTGATAATCGTCCAAAACAAATCTATAAACTGGATAAACTGACAATAAAACTACAATTCCTATTACCCAAATCGAGCTTCATATCTGCACCGTATAAAAATCATAAACAAAAATGAAGAAATTGTTATCAGTGTTGTTTCCCAAATCAGGGCTGTATTAAGATTAATAAGATAAGCGGTAGTGCAGGAAGAATAGAACCAATAATATCCTTTAAGTTATTAATTCCTTCTCTGTATCTTGTTACAATCCAGTACGCTATAATCAAAATAATCCCTACTTTTTACAAATTCTGACGGCTGTAGCTGAAATGGTCCCAGTGCAATCCACCGTTGTGCTCAAGCGTCTTTTTTCCTGCAAATCAGAACCGTAGCTAACAAAAGCTGCTCCTATTCCATAAATATGCCAAATATATAATTTTAGAATTTTTATAATCAATCGAAGCTCATAGCAAACACTAGTATCGTTCCTATTACAATCCACAGAATGTTCCTAATAACCATACCATTTTTCCTTGTTGCACTATATACAAATATAGTTCTGATTATTGTAAGAGCATAAACGATTGATAAAAATCATTTTTATCCATCCGAAAAATACTATTTTTATTTGGTCAGTTAATCTTTGTTTTTTGAAACATTTTTCTCCTAATTCTTATTTATTTTTAGTAATAAAGTTACTTTAAAAGACTGAAATTTAAAAGTTTCAAATCAACACTACAAATTTTGTTAGTTAGTTAGTTAGTTGATGATATTTCCCAAAACCGTTATATTTTCTGATAAATATTTCGTTTTGCAAAAGTATTACATCCTCAATTTTTACTTCATTAACTTCATTTTTCATTTTTCAGTATCTAAAAATTTCATTTTTCCTAATATAATAATTTCCTATAATTCCCATTCTTGAACGTGGATTTTTCCATTGCAAAGCAATTCTGCTCATATATTTGTTTTTGCTTTCAAGTTCATCTTCTGTAACTCCATTTTCACGTAACTTTTTAAACTCTGAAAGCGTTATTTCTATTGCCCTTTTCATAATTTTTCAGATTCGTTCCAATGTATGTCGATGTCAAGCCTCCTGACAAATAATATTGATTATATGTGTATACAGAATAGGCAAGTCCATTTTTCTCACGGATTTCCTGAAAAAGTCTAGAACTCATTGAACCACCAATAATATTTGCTAAAATATCCGTGTATATTTTATTTTTACTGTTATAATCTTCACTTTGATGAAATACAGATATTAACTTGATTTATATCTTTTGAGACTATCCAGCATTAAATGAAAAATCTATTTTTATCACGTCTATCAATCTTTTTTTATCACCTAATTTTTGAAAAAAATATTGATCAATTTTTTCTGAATAATCTCGTTTTTATCAAAAATTTCCGAAACTACAATCAAAAATATTGTCTTTTGTGTATCTTTCCTTATAATATTTTTCTGATTTCATCTGCAGTAAAAGCCTTTTACACTAGCTTCTGTTCCAATAATAGGCTTTCCATACTGCCCATTTATACTGTCTGCATAATTCATTTCAAATACCAGATCATCTGGTGAATCCTTATACATCTTAATTTCTTCCACGATTACATCTTTTTCTTTTTCTAGCTCCTTTTCATCAATCGTAGAATTTGTAACAATATCAAACAAAAATATCCACAGACTTTCCTAGAAAACTGTGTTAAAGGCATTTATATAAAAACTGTTTCTTCTTTAGTCGTATATGCATTCACATTTGCTCCCAAGATAGTCAATTTCTTCAGAAATTTCAAAAATAATTTCTAGTAGGAGTCCCTTTAAAAATCATATGTTCCAGTACATGAGAGATTCCTCCTCCGTATCACTTTCATCTCGTGAGCCAGTTTTTACAAATACTCCAACTGAGCAGGTAGAAATACTTTTCAAGCCTATCAAAAATAACTTCTATTCCACTATTTGTCCTTATCTTCTCTATCATACCATTCCCTTCTTTTTTCATTTTATAAAAATCAAAAATATTTATTAGTATTCAGAATCTCTAAATACATTTTATTCCAACTATTAAAAATATAATTAACGGAATAAAACAGGCTGCATAAATTGGAACTGCTCCGAGATACTGCCATCGAACGTAAAATCGTGCTGACACCGTCAATAGGCATAACCAATTATTACAGATAATCCTATGTTTAGAGCTGCTCCCCTCTTACATACCTACTTCCTAGCGAAAGTCCAATTAGACACATAACGAATGAAGATAATGCAAAAGATATTCTATAATAAAATTCTATTCTTAAATTTAAGGAATCTGCTCCAACTCTTGTAAAATAAACTACCTTTTCACGTAATTCAGGCATTGTCAAATTTTTTTGCCTTGACTGGACTTGCCAGTACATCCTCCATTTTGCAATAAATTTGAATTTTTGTATCAGCAGGCTTCATTAAATTAGTTTTATCATCGTACTCCTTTTAAGTCTTTAAAAGTCCATTCATTTGTTTTGGGGTTAATTTTTCCAAAGGAGAAGTGTATATTTTGCTTATTTCCTTAAAAGCCTTTTTCAAATTTCAGTATTTCAATATTCTCCATGGTTCCAGTATTTTTATTTGCGTGTTCACTAAAAAGTACTGTGTCAATTTTTACAAAAATAAATTTTTCTCCGCCTTGACAGGTTCCTTATTATCAATTTTTAAAGATTTTTAAATTTTCTTTTTAGTGTTTGATTTTCCTAAAGCGTCGTAATTTAACCAAAAATACGCCCATACTTACAAGAAATGAAAAAAATCATGGGAAATAAAAAGCTATTCTTGCGAAAACTGATTCCACTTGTTTTTTCATTGCTGCGATTTCCAGCTGTTTTGCCATCTTGCTTATACACAGAAGGCTTCCAGCAGAACTCCAAGAGAGCTGTATTTGTTATTATTTCAGGTGTTCCGTATCTCAGATATCTTATGGCATCATGTCCTTTAAGCTTTCCGTCCATAATCCATCCCGTAAGACTAATACTTTCAGCTAGTAAAAATATTAAGAAAAACATCATCATTCCTAAAATAAAACTTTTTACATAGTTTAGAATTATATATTTATCTAATTTATTCATACTCCTCCTTTCGCTAATTTCCTTTATATTTCTTTATTGAAAAATATATGCACATTATAAATAAAACAAAATTAGGAACCCACATTGCAATGTTTGCAGGTACATTATTTTTAGCACCATGATCTTTTGCATAACTTGCCATTCCTATATAACCAAATATAACAATCAAACTTATTCCAAAAACTTATTCCTCTTCCACTTCGTCTATGCCCTACTGAAAGCAGTACTCCCAGCCAGCATAAAAATGTACTTGCAAATGGTCCTATAAGTCTTTGGTAAATTTCTACCTGTGCTTTTAGTGCAGTTTCCTTTTCTTCAGGATTTTTATATTCTGTTTTATAAAAATTCATTCAATTCTTTTATATCCATCTCTTTACGGCTTTTTTCTACTTCTTATTTTCCTAAAAAGTAGTGATTGGTATTTCCTGCTCCTGATACAAAGCAGAAACTTGGCTATTACCGTCTTTATCAAAAGCGTATCCTTTTACTTTCTTTAATCGTATAATTCCTGGATCAAATTTTGCATTTTCTGCAAGAAATACTATAGGATATGGATTATCTCCACGTTTATTTATAATCAGAAATTCTTAGCTGTTGCTTTTTCATTATTTACTTCATCAATGTAAAAATCGAAGCCTTTTTTCCTCATTTGTCACTTTTTCTTCTGACAATGAACTTGGTTTTGAAGCTAGAATTTGTTTTGTCTGTGCATTTATATTTTTAAGGCACGGGATTTACATATATTTCAAGTCCCTAAACCAATCAACGTCAATATTATTCCAAAAATAAATGCTGGTCGGATTATTCTAAAAGTCCTATTCCAGAACCTTCCATTGCAACAATTTCATTCGTTTCTGAAAGTCCTCCATAAACAAAGCATTACCCCAAGAAATGCTCCCATAGGTATTGTCTGTACAAGAACTCCCGGTATAGCATAAAATAGATAGTCTATTATAGATATAAATGGCAAATCACTTGCAAACAGACGTTCCATAACTTCCATTATCACATTTAACATCATAATAAATGTAAATATGCTAATTCCAAATATTGACGGCAAAAAGTGAATTGTAAATATATCTGTCAATTATTTTTCATTTTTATCAATTTTCCTTTTTATTTTTCTTTTTATCTTATAATCATTTTTTTATTTCTGTACCAAGGTGTTTATTCAATATCTTTTGTTTTTTCAAATTTATCTGGTTTTTGGATTTTTATAATTATTTAAAACATCATCTATTACTTCTTTCTCTCTGGCTAACAACATATCTTTCCACATCATCTTTTATGAAATTTTGGAAAAGAATCTGCAAATTTTTAATGCATGTCTTGTCATAAACTGAATGGAAAGGCTTTTGTCCCTTATTTCACGTATTCTTTTACTTCCTATAGATCCTGTAATTACTGTAATATAAACAATAACTGCAACAAAGAATAACTCCATTATTCCAAATATCATTCCAGAAAATTTATCAAATCTTTTTTTATTTTTATACTTTTTAAAAATTTTCTATTAACTATAAGAACTACAGAATAGACAGTACATTGGACTAAAAACTATAATAACAAAAATTTTTAACTGATTTTGAGGTTTAATTTTCTCTGAATTAAAAAGATTTACAAATATAATTTGTTATAAAAATAATAAAAATATATTTAAACATATTGAAAAATTCCAAAAGAGAATCTCTTCTATATCCAAGAAAAAAATAAATATTATCAGTAAAACTATAAAGCCAATATCCAGCATCATTTTCCTACCTCTATTTTTCCACATAAATTCTAGGTACTCTCTGACTTATTCCACACAAAATCTCATACGAAATAGTATTACATAAATCAGCAACCTCTACAACACTTATATTTTTCACCAAAAATTCTACAACATCGCCTTTTTAGCTTCATTTTTCAATTCTTCAGGAAGTAAAATTATAAGCTGGTCCATACAGACACGTCCTACAATCTCACATTTATATCCTTTTATAAAAACATAGCCTTTATTTGACAAGTCACGTCTTACTCCCGTCAGCATATCCAATAGAAACTGTAGCATAGGTCTTTCCAGCTTTTTCCTTTATAAGTATTTCCATAACTTATAAAACTATCTTCCTTTAATGTCTTTTATATAGCTGATTTTTGCAAAGAGAGCATTACTGGCTTTAAATCTATACAGAGCTGTTTCTTCGTCTGTAACCTCCATAAAGTATAATTCCCACTCTCAAAATCTTCTATGCTATCTTGAAACTTCAAAGTTCCAAAACTGTTGTGCAGATGTCTGTATTTTATTGATGATATCCCACTTGATATTTTTCACATTGCTTTTAAATTTGCTTTTCCTGCAATTTTGTATAGTCTTTGTCACTATCTGATGATGAAAAATGCGAGAAAATTCCTATTGGATTAATATGATTGAATTTTTAAGAATTTCATTCAGTTTTTCAGTCTCACTTTCTTGAAAGCCTCACGTCCCATTCCTGTATCTATCTTTATAAACACATCTGTAGTTTTCCTTTTTCTTTTCCAGTTTTTCCAAATATTCTATTTCCTCAAAATCTGTTACCATAAAAATAAATATTTTTATCAGCAATCAAATCCATGTACTCATTTTCCATGGGTCCTAATATCAACACCATAATATCATCATGAAGTTCTTTTTATTTTAAGCGCTTCGTCACTTGTTGCAACTTCAAAATTCTTAATCCCTTTTTATAAGAGCATTACAAATTTCAAGCATCCCATGTCCATAAGCATCTGCTTTTTATAACTGCTATTATTTTGTCTTTTGTCACAATATCTCATCAATATTGCTATACAAATTATTTATATTTATTTCTGCCCAGCATCGCATTTTTCAATTCACCTTCTAAATTTATCATTTTTATTTTTGATTATACTAGCACTTTATCTTTTTCATCATATCCATTTACTGTTTTACCGAACTTTTTATAACATCTTTAACTTTAGGCTCATTTTTACCTTTTTCATTATGTAAACCAAAGGACTTGCTACAAATACTGATGAATAAGTTCCAACAAGCATTCCTACAAATAGAGTCTATACTAAATGTTTTTAATGTATCTCCACCTAAAAATCAGAAGTACAATTACTGAAAATAGAGTTGTCAATGAAGTATAAATCGATCTTGTGAACACTTGATTTATTGATTTTTCAATAACTGAGATCAAATGGTTCCACAGTTTTATTTTTACCTTTTCTATTTTTCTGAATATTTTCACGAATTCTATCAAATACAACAATCGTATCGTTAATAGAGTATCCTAAAATTGTAAGATTGCAGCTATAAATGGAGTATCAATCTCATATTTAAAGTATCGCAATAACTCCAAAGGCAATAATAACATCGTGAATAAGTGCTATCACTCCCTGCGAGCATAAACAAACTCAAATCTTATAGTAACATAAATAATAATAAGGATACTTCCCTGTTATTAAAGACTGAACTGCATTTGCAGTTAATTCTTACCAATTACTGCTCCCACGGTTTCATTTACAACTTCATATTTACCAGTTTTTGCTTAATTCTGACATTATTTTTGTTTTTGTGTATTATCAAGCTGTTCTGTTCTTATGATAACAGTATTATCTGTATCTGAAACTCGAAACTCTTTGTTTGCCTTTAATTTAGGAATTTCGCCAATTAAACTGTTTAATGTCTCATTCACTGCATTTGATCAATTTTCTTATCATATTTTAACTGAATTAACTCTCCACCTTTAAAATCTACACCAAGATTTAGCTTTATTGCAAACAGCGAAATCAATGAAACTATAACATTATTGCTGAAATACCTAAGGTTTTCTACGTTGTATAACTTTTAAATTAATCTTCATTTTAAAGCTCCTTTTCCGAACAGCTGTTTCTCTTTTTATGTTAAATGTTTTTATGAATAATTTTAAAAAATATTTTTGAAACAAATACTCCTGTAATTACAGTAGCAACTACACCATAGTGCCAATGTCACTGCAGAATCCTTTAATGGCCCCAGTTCCTAGGAGCATCAGCCGCCACAAGCATTGTGAGTCAGATTTCCATCAATTATAGCAGGAAAGGCATTTTCACTAACTCTTTCAACTGCATCATGAAGCGATTCTCCAAGCCGTAATTCTTCCTTTATTCTCTCATAAGTAATTACATTTGAATCAACTGCCATTCCCTAATGTCATATAAACCCTGCAATTCCAGGAAGTGTCAACGCTGCACCGATTCCGCTAGTAATCCTAAAAACTAGAACTCCATTTATTAAAAAGTGCTATATCTGCAACAATTCCAGGTATTTTTTATAAATAGCAATCATAAATACTGAAAATTACACCTAGAGCAATTAACTCAGCTATTCCAGTCTGTCTTATTGAATCTACTCAAGTGTTGCTCCAACTGTTCTATTTTCAACAATTTTAATTTCCACAGGCAATGCCCTGATTTTTAACAAATTTGCTAGATTATAGCTTCTTCGATTGAAAATCTTCCAGTTATAATTCCACTCCTCCATTAATTTCACTATTAATTGTAGGTGCTGACTGTTCTTTGTTATCAAGCATTATTGCCAGCTGTTTTCCTATATTCTCACTTGTAATCTAGCAGAAAGTGTTTGCTCCTGTGAATTTAATTCAAAACTTACAGAAGGCATCCCAACCTGATCTCTAGAAACTCCTGCTGTCTTTAATGCAGACCTTCCAATAAAAACAGGCCCGTAAGAACCGTCCTTATTTTTATTCTAAACTCAAGTTTTGCTGTTGTACCCAATCAATTCAATAGCCTTTTTGAGGATCTTTATCCCTGCAAGCTCCACTATCAATTTATCATTTCCACTAGCTGAATAACAGGCTCCAGCAACTCCAATACTATTTACCCTTCTTTCAATAATATTTTTAACTTTGCTCATTGTATCGAGGCTCAATTTTCCCTGTGCCTGTAATACAACTGATGTTCCACCACATAAATCAAGTCCCAGTTTTTGCTTTTATTAAGTACAAAATAAGAGCTGGAACTAAAAATTACCAAAAATAACCAAACATAATGTGATTTTTATTCTGCATTTTTATCCTTTCTTTTTCTATTTAAATATCTATTCTTATAAATATGTTTATTATATTTTATTTTTTAAGTTTTATTTATTTTTTGTTTATTTAGCAAGGACATCAAACGCCATGTCCTTGCATCCAGCTTTTACGCAAAACTTTTCTGTATAAAAGAAAAATAGAACTGCTTTTCAATTTCAATTATTTTTAATATAAATGATTAAATATATTTCAAAATTTATTCCAAAAAGCTCATCAGCTAGTTTTCTTTTAACGAAATTCTGCTTTATTGTGAAAAATACATCAACTCTTATAGTATTAAAAATTTTATATTTAGACTTTTTAAGACTAATGTATCGAGATATTTTTCAAAATTATTGACGCTGCAACCATATCTACTACTTTTCTACGTTCTTTTTCCATGGAATAGTTTTTAGATAATGCTCAGCTTCTGTTGTTGTGTAACGCTCATCCACAAAGATAATCTGAATATTTGGAATACTCTTTTTCAATTCTTCCACAAATTCTCTACTTTTTCCACCTGACGTCGTGCCATCAAGGCTCTTTCGGCATTCCACAACAACTTTTTGTGCCTTCATCATCTAGTATTTCCTTTATTCTTTCAACAGAATTTGTCTTTGTTCTGTCAATTACTTCGAGAGCAGTTGCAAGAATTCCCAAAGATCGCATTTTGCAACTCCAATTCTGACATCTCCCATCTAATCCAATAAATTTCTTCATTTTTATTTCTCATTTCTTAAACAATTTACCATTTTATATACTTAATAATATCTGCTTTAGTAAAAATCTAAATCTGCATATCTAAAAGTAAATTTATTATAATTTTTCAGTTACAAATTCAAATGCTTTTTCAACAGCTTCTTTTACAGCACTTCCATCTTTTTCCACCAGCCTGTACAAAATCAGGACGTCCTCCACCGTTTCCGCCAGCGACTTGTGCTGCAACTTTTACTATTTCTCCAGCCTTCACTTTTTGAAATCAAGTCTTTTGTAACTCCAACTACGAAAATTGCCTTTCCATCATTATTTGTTCCCTAAAATGATGATTCGCATTGCATTTTTCTTTTTTCCTCTGTCTACAATCTCTTTCAGTTCATCAACATTTTTTATCTTCAAATGAAGATTTTTAGCACTTTCACACCATTTACTGCTCAACATTTTCAAGCATTTCATTAATTTCGTATTTTTACAAGTTTTGTTTGCATTTCTTCATGCACTTTTTACTGCCGCTTTCATATCTCCAATATATTTTTCGATAATATCGACAACATCATCTGTTCTAAAAAATATCAGATACTTCCTTTATTTTATCTTCAAGCCTATTTTACATAACTTAAACTTTTATATCCAGTTGTAGCTGTAATTCTACGTGTTCCTGAAGCAATTCCGCTTTCAGATTCAATATTGAATAACCCTATTTCTCCAGTTGATTTAACGTGTGTTCCTCCACAAAGCTCAATAGAATATCCATCAATTTCAACAACACGAACTATATCTCCATATTTGTCTGAAAATAATGCCATCGCCCCTCTTGCTTTTTGCATCTTCAATATTTTCGTAATTTATTTTTACCTGTAAAATTTGATAAAAATAATGTCATTTACACCTTTTTTTCAATTTTGAATCATTTCGGATTGATTGTTTCGTAATGTGAAAATCAAATCTAATTTTTCATCATCCACAAGTGATCCGGACTGTCTCTACATGTGTTCCTAGATTTTCTCTTAAAACTTTGTGTAAAATATGTGTAGCTGTATGATTTCTCTGAATATCTTTTTCTACGGTTTACATCAATTTGCATTTTCACTTCTACGCCTACCGCTGGAGCAATTCCCTTGTGATTTCAACCTGATGAATAAAGACATCGTGTTTTTAACCACGTTTACAACTTTTCCTTCAAATTCTCCGAAGTGATAATTCCTGTATCAGCAACTTGCCCTCCAGATTCAGCATAAAATGGAGTTTTATCAAAAATCATCTCATATCCTGAAATTCCTTCACTTTTGGCAATATGTAAAAAGCGTGCTTTTTCCTCAAAAATTTTGTGAATATCCAGTAAATTCAGTTTTTCCATGCTTTTTCAAAAACTCATCTATAAATTCATCTTTATCACTATCAGAAATTGTTGTTCTGGTTGTCCTTTGAACGTTGCACCTGTTCTGCCAGTTTTTCTCAAATTCTTCTTCTGATGCTTCAAATCCTTGATTTTCCAAGATTAATTTTGTAAGTTCAAACGGGAACTCAAAAAGTATCATACAACTTGAAAGTCAGTTCAGCGGCAATTCCTTCTGATTTTCCGCTTTTAATTTCTGAATTTCTTCTTCAAGCATTTCAGTTCCATTTTTTCAAAGTTGTTGCAAATCTTTCTTCTTCCAGTCTTATAACTTTTTCAATATATTCCTGTTTTTCAGTTAATTCTGGTATGCTTCATTCATTGTCTCAAGAACATAAGGCACTAATTTATAAAGAAATATATCTTCTTTTTCAAAAACCTTCTGTTTTGCAGAACTTCCAGCTCAAAAGCACGTCTTATAATTTTTTTCTTAAAATATATCCACGTCCTTCATTTGACGGTAATACCCCATCTCCAATCAAAAATACTGAGGCTCTAACATGATCGCAATAATTTTTATTGCTTCCTCATTTTTTCATTTCCTTGAATTTCAAGTACAGATTTTATACCTTTTATAATATTTGTAAACAAATCAGTATCAAAAGTTGTTATCCTTGTTTTTGTACAACTGAAGCAATTCTTTCAAGTCCTGCCCCTGTATCAATATCTGGAAGTGGCACAAGTGAACCATCTTCAAGTCTATTCCATTCAGTAAATACCAAATTCCAGATTTCTAAAAATCTATCTCCGTCATCTCCTGGCTTTCTATCAGCTTCTTCGTTATTTTTCCCCATATTCTGAGTATCGTAATAAATTTCACTACAAGGCCCGCAAGATCCTACAGGTCCTGCTGCCCACCAGTTATCTTCTTCTCCAAGCCTAACAATTCTTTCTGCTGGCACTCAATTTCCTTGTTCCAAATTTCATAAGCCTCATCATCTGTTTTATACACAGATACCCAAAGTCTGTCCTCTTCCAGTTTCAATACTTTCGTTATATATTCCCAAGACCATTCAATAGCTTCCTAAAATAATCTCCAAACGAAAAATTACCTAACATTTCAAAAACGTATGATGTCTAGGCGTTCTTCCTACATTTTTCCAAGTCATTAGTTCTAATACATTTCTGATAAGTAGTGATTCTTTTAAATGGTGCCTCCTTTTCTCCCAAAAAGAACGGCTTAAACGGCACCATTCCTGCTACAGTCAACAATAAGCTCTTATCGTCCCGGTATAAGCGATGCACTTTCAAAATGCTTATGCTCTTTTGATTTATCTACAAAACTTTTTCTTATTTCATTTCCTGTCATTATTTGTTTGAGATTGTTGATAATCCCGCTCCCTTTCCTATTGTATCTTTATTTTTATTATTATAAAATTATTATTTTTAATTTTTCTAATCTAACTGAGTTATCCCTCAGATACACTCTTCTCGCTGTTTCGTCATTTGCAATCTGCTGTCCTGTTCCTGCAATCAGAATTGTACCTTCTGCCATTATGTAGGCTCTTTCTGTAATTCTCAATGTTTCACGCACGTTATGATCGGTAATCAGTATTCCAAGCCCACGTTCCTTTAACTGCATTATTATATTCTGAATATCCTCAACCACCAATCGGATCTACTCACCAAAAGGCTCATCAAGCAATATAAAGTCTGGATTTGTAGAAATAGTTCTAGCAATCTCCACACGTCTACGTTCCCCTCCAGAAAGTGCATATCCCAAACTTTTTGCTACATGGGACAATTTAAATTCCTCAATAAGATTTTCCATTGTGGCAATTCTTTCTTTTTTATTCACTCCTCGCATTTCAAGAACCGATACAATATTTTCCTCCACAGTCAAGTTCCTAAAGACAGATGCCTCCTGTGGCAAATAACCAAGCCCAAGCCTAGCTCTCTTATACATCGGCAAATTTGTAATTTCTTCCCCGTTATACATGACTCTGCCATGATTAGGCCTTACAATCCCTGTAATCATATAAAAGGTAGTCGTCTTTCCTGCTCCATTAGGCCCAAGAAGTCCTACAACTTCCCCTTTTTCCATCGACAGGCTCACACTTTTTACAACTTCCCTGTTTTTATATATTTTTTTCAAGCTATCGGCTTCTATACTAATTTTTCTAGCCATATCTTCTCCTATTTTATATTTTAATAAATATCTATTTATATATTCCAATAACTTTAAATTATTAAAATTATTATTACTGCTATATTATAAAATCATTTTTACTCTACTTTTTAAAAATTGATAGTATAAAATTTAGTATATCTTATTAAATTAATAATTATTTTTATTAATTTCGCTTTATATATATTTTCTTTTCGAATTCAACTAATCTAACCAGTATAATACTAAACCCCATTTAAATAACGAAATATTACAAACTTTTTAATAAAGGATATAAACCTAATATTTTCAAATAATTAAAAATATAATTTTCTTCAAATAAAGCCTAGTATAAATAATTACAATATTTAATCTGAACTTTAAAACTATTTTTATATTCAATTATCTTATTGAATTTATAAAATTTTTAAATATTGGATTTAACATTAAGAATTATGATATAATAAAAAAATATAATTATCAAAGGAGGAATAAATATGATAGATAAGGCTATTTTTATACTTAACGCAAAAATATTGAAAAACCACGTGAAATAATTGAAGAAGAACTTGAATTTGTAATAAAGCAAAGTATTTTTGAACTATTTAGTGAATGAAAAAGGGATAGATATTAACGAACTTTCTGATTTGAATGTGACACTTGTTATAGATTTTTGAGGATGATTTGACTAACAATCGATGATTGTGGAAGAATATATGTTTGAAGTAAATCATAAAAATAGTCCGCTAGTTCGTACTTTTAGACTTGGAACTGACAATGAGCATTATGTCCGAAGTGATTTAAAGGAACTGGAAAATGAAATTGATATGTTTGAAAACGAATTGGAGTTTCAAAAATAAAGGGAATAATCTCCTTTTTATTGTACATATACTCCAAAAATCTTTTATTGTCCACTAGAATTTCAATATTCTTCTTTTTGTTTAACTCTGGATAAATTTCTGTCAAGAACCATTTTTACAAGTTCTTCATCCCGCTCCCACTTTTTGTATCATTATTCACAAATACACTTAAAGGCTATTTCATCAAAAATACTCTTGCAGCAAGTTCTATATCTCGTAAAATCATTTTCTTTTTGTCTGCCCTTTTATACAAATCATAAAAAGTCCCATTTTATATTCTTTTTATTTTTTTCTAAAACTTTATCATTTGTAATAAAATTTTTGGTAGCACTTTTTGTTCTAAATTCATTATCAAAAAGTTTCCATTCCAATAGCAAAACGTACTTCCTGCTCACTAAAAATATTCCCTAATTTCATTAAGTCTGTTTATATACCCAAAATACGCTTCAAAATACAATATTTTTATATTTTTCTCACTGCAAACTTCCCTTAATTTTTGAAAGTGTAAAATCGTTCAGTTCAAAAACAGAGCCAGAGTTTATAACCTGTAAAACTCCTTTTTCACCAGTAATCTGATTAATTGCCTCCAAATTTACTCTGTTCATTTCCTCTTCATCATCTGTATTGTCCAAAAATATAATTACAAAATGCACATTTTCCATATGCACAGCTAAATCCTTTTAAAAGTACTATTTCTCTAGGATTTTTTTCTTTTATTACACTATATCTTATCATTATATTCGCTCGTCTAACTCCTTAATTTTTCCTTGTTTTTCCACAATGCCGCTAAATATACAAACGGCGTATCCATTACAGAGATAAATAACTCAAGAAAGTATGTTGAAAACGCAATGACAAATAAAGTTTGAATATTATATATACACCTGCAAATGCAAGAATTGTAAACAATGAATTATCTATCACTTGTCCAACTACTGTACTTAAATTATTTCTTATCCATATATCTTTTATAACTCGGACGCCAATTTCTAATCACCTGATAAGCCCACATCAAATAGCTGCGATATTACTAAATGCTGTCATACTCGCTAATGTTACCCTTATAACTGACAGTTCATTAATTGCAAGTCCAAATATCGGTTTTCTAAATGCTGCTGAAATTCATCTGCTGGAGCAGGCTTTTTGCTAATGCCCAGTTCATCACGATAGTAGTAAATACCATTGTAATAAATCCAATTGTAACTAATTTCTTTGCATACTTCTTTCCTTCTACCTCAGATAAAAATATCCGAGACTAAAAATACACCACCAAACGCAATATTTCCCATTGTAGTATCAATACCAAATAATGTCATCATTTTTAATACCTGTATATTTGCTAAAACTACTGATAGCGGTACAAAGATAAGTACACCAACTTTTTCCCAAAAATCTATAAGCTAATAAAACAGCTGTATAATTGAATATTAAATACCCCAGCCATAGCAGTTCATTTGTTCCAAATTGAAAATGTTTTCTAAAAATTCCAAAATTTTTCCTCCTTATAATATTTAATTAAAATTTTTCCCTATGAGACAAATAAAAAACACACTATCCTTTTTGAATAATATGATGTTTCAAAAGGTAGAGATGGATTTTTCCCAAACATCTGAATTAAAATTTATAATATTTTTATTAAAAATAAATTATTTAACTAACATAACTGTAGGAACACTAGGCACTCTAAATCATTCGGATGTCCAGGTGTTGAATTTCCTAACCAGTCATATATAAACTTAATCTGATCATCATAATGTCTTATACATTTATGAGATTCTGGATAAGTTCCTATAGTTGTTGCGGCTTTCTTTGTCTCTCTTGTATTTTTAGGTTCAAATAATGATGGAATACTGTGCATATAACCTCCACCACTAAATCTTACGGCATTTTTGCATCTCCTACAACTGCCTTTGTTATCTGAACCTGTGTATTGCATTACAGGTTTAGAGTAAGCAAAATTAGGAAAAGTTCCACAAGGTGTAGCAAATGAATTTCAGCATCTTTTTCCAGTAGTTACAAATGAAGAAGTTACTACATTCCATTTATCTCCTGCTTTTTCTATAACCATTTCATTTTGACTTGCTCTGTCAACATAGATAAATCTTATTTCTGCCAGTAATTCCTGCATCTTTCAAATATCTTTTTGTAGAAGGTTTTTAAATAATAAGTACCATTATCATAGGCATCTATTTTAACTTTTACGTATTTATCATTTTCTTCTTCCACAATCATAATTGTTCTATCCGAATATTTATATAATCCTTAAAACTTTTTATCTGTATAACCAAATTCACTTTGATTAGCACGATTTCCCAAATTTATCTCTTTACCTGATTCCCCTCCAAGTGGGAACATAATCATCTAAGACATATATATATTGGCACTAACTGCTTCTTTTATAAACTTATTTGTCTTCTCAACTTTTGCCATCATGTCATTCCAGTCAAATTCTCTTTTTCAACAGCTGATTTTGGAATATAACCTATTTGATTATCAAAAATACTTCATACATTCGTCCGATTTGTTTCCAGCATTAGTTTTAACGATACCAGTTGTTTTGTATTTATGAGAATATGCTGCTGATTTTATAGCTTTTTGCATTAGAATTTGGCTCTTTTCTTATATTTAGTCGCTTCTTTTACAAAAACAAATTCATCCATTTCTTTTGGTGAATGTTTGTCGTATTGAAAATTAAATGTTAAGTTCTTTTGGTCTTGAGTATTAAATTCTTTAATATATGAGTATTGTCCTCTTGATGAATTCGTATTTTTCGTGCTTCTATAGTTTCTTTTTGTCTCTTTTTCCTTTGATTCATTTTTCTTTTCAGTTACAGAATTTTGAACCTTTTCCATATTAGACTGTTTTGAAGTTTCTACAGGCTTGGTATTTTCTATAGTTTTGTTATTTTTCTGATTTTCTTTGAATTATCTTCATAGGCGAAACTGGCTTTTTGTCCATTTCATTAGTCTTTTATATCTTTAACTGGCTGCACTGTTTCGGTTTTCTGATTTTTGAGTCTGTGTTTTTGCTTTTTGTGCAGATGTAACTCCGCTTTTTGGGATATTCTGCTATAAATCCTTTTTATAAAGTATCAAATTTTGCTTCAAATTCAGATTTAGTTATTGTTTTTCTACACTTTTTTCCTTTTTACAAATTTTTGCTTTTTCATTAAATACACATAGAGTAAATTTTAAACGTGCATTATTTTCCCTTCTACTGCATAATCTACATCTATTTTATCCTTAATTCCATCTCCATCTAAATCAGGCTCCAATGAAATTTGTTTCCATTCTATTTTACTTCCTTCGGTGCTGAAAAAGCATTAATTGACATTACAGAAAGTATTAATAATGCCACCATTGAAAATTTCATTTTTGTAAATTTATTTTATTTATCATAAATTTATTTCTCCTTATTATTTATTTTAAGGTTATTTTATAAAACTACTGCTATTACAGGCTCTTCAGGTATGTGTATTATCTCTATCCTTGATTTTACTGTCTGCATTTATCCATCCAACAATAAATTCAATCTGATCATCAAAAATGTCTTACACATTTATGAGAATCTTTATAAGTTCCTATTTTATGAGCTGCTCCTGTATTTAATGTTGACCCTCTAAAGTCAAGTCCTACAGGAATTCCATGCATATAACCTCCACCACTGAATCTTACTGCATATCTAGCACTTCCTCCGATAGTCAAGTCTCGATCTTCCAGGAAGAGTTTTATCCTTCTCTTGCGTGTCTTGTAAATGTCACTATACGGTCTTGTGAAAAGCTATTAAAAATGCTCCATGTGGGTTTCATATGATCCTCATCCATCTCTTCCTGTCTGTTACATAAGAATATGTTACCACTCATATTTTTCAGTTTCAGGATTTCTTTGGAATAGTGCTTCAGTTTGACTATGTGGGTCAATTGCAACAAAATTTATTTACCTTTACCTTTTTATATTTTCTACTTGTTTATATGTTTCTTCTTTTCTCAATGAAGTAAGGTCCACCATAAAATGGTGTTTCTATCTTTTAACATATTATTTTCTTCACCAATTATTCTAAAATTGTCTGATCAGGAATATTAATAATTTCTCTCCTTCTTTTTAGAATTTGTATAGCCTATGATACTTTAGTTAGTTTTTATTTCCAAATTTATCCTTTTCACTAGGTTTATCACGTGATAAAGGCTTGTATTCAGTAATAATATACAATTTTTCATTATCTTTAATTGCTGTATCAATGAATTTATTTACAATCTCGATTTTTGAATCATTTTATCCCAGTAAAAACCTCTTGGTGAAACAGTATCTTCATTACCAGCTACTCAAATCCTCTAACAGTCGTTGGATTTTTCTGCAATAACCTTACCATCTTTGTCCTTATTAACTTTTTTACCACATTAGTGCTAGCTTTTTGTAAATTCCGTAAAGTACCATTTTGGACTGTTTGCAGCATCTGATACCATATCAAATAGTATTTCAGGTTTTTCACTAAATCCTAAATGTGTTATGGCATTTCCATTTGGTGCCTCCAGCAAGCTTTCGATCCTTTTTATAAATAAAAATTATTTGTATTTTCGGTGCATGATTATTAAATTTTATTTTATCAAAAACTATATCTTTGTTCTTGTTATCCCCATAAATTGTAATATATCTAGTTTCATTAGGATGAATATTTTTTTAGAGTATTCAGGGTAATATTCCTAACCTTGTCAAACATTTTTGCATTGTTTGAAATTCTAAAAATATCAAACTTTTTATCAAAAAGCTACTTGATAAGTTAAAATTTCTCTTTTTCCACCTTGATTTGTGTAAATCGAAACAACAGCCCTACCAAATTATCTACTATATTATAAGTTACAAATAACTTTTCTCATTGATTCCATCACTATTAAAGTCATAATCAAATACGTCTTTTTCCTGACCTTTTACTGTGATATTTTTCAGAATATTCCTTTAGTATTTAATGGTTCTGCACTCATATTGAATCTTATGACTGTGTTAATTAATGCCCAATACTCCTATTTCCACTTTTTAATTTTTATTTTTCCTTTCCTGCTTCGATAATTCTATCTATGTCACAAGCTCCCCTCCTAAAGCTATTCTTTCTACAACATTTCCACTTATCAGTCAAAAAGCTATTCACTTTTTCATTTTTATATCTCTCCATCCTTTTTCAATTTTATTCAAGTAGAAAATTTTTGTTTTTCCTTTATATTATACCACAATAACCTCAAAAAAAGTAAAAACATAAAATCAAATTCTATTTACAAAAATTTTTGGAAATTCCACTTTTTAGCACTTCATAAAGTCTTTCCAGCATTTTCTCCAAATATTTAGTTGCACAGCTAGATTTACTCTCTCAAATCCATCTCCAGCCTTTCCAAATGTATATCCTCACTAAAAATATTTTTGATTTTTATTCATAAATTCCTTGAGTTCTGTATTTTTAAGCCCCAATGCCCGAAAAATTCAGCCATTGTAAATAAGTCCCTTGTATTAGTGGTGCCTTCAAATCTACAAATCTTTCTTCAAAAATTTATTTACCAATTTCTGATTTTTATCAATTAACAGTAAAAATTCATCTAACCATTCTTCTGACTCTGTATGAAAGCCAGTTCACACGCCTTTATATGCTAATGTTGAAAAAACATGCATCGACATTTTTCCATTTCAGCCTTTGAAATTTTTACGTAATTTCTCATTTTTGATAATTATATTTGAGATTCCTGCTCCAGCTAGATTAAAACTCTTTGTAGGGGCAGTACATGTTATCGTAATCTCAACAAATTTTTCTGATAAAGTCTGAAAAACTGTATGTTTATGCCCAGCCATCACAATATCAAAATGAATCTCATCAGAAATTACAATCAAATCATTCTCAACCGCAATTTTTCCCAATCTTTTTCCAAATCTTCCCTGCTCCACACAATCCCAAGCGGATTATGAGGACTGCTAAAAAGCAATATTTTATTATTTTTATCTTTGCAAACTCTTCAAATTTTTCAAAATCAATAGAATACTTGACTTCACCATTCTCATTTTTACTCTCAACTAAACCACAATCCACCAATTTTTCTATTATTTGAAGTAATCGAACTATAAAAGGAAAATAAACAGGAGTAAACGTAATCACACCTTCATTCTCCTTCATAAGCTTTAATCGCAACATATATAGCTGAAACTACACCAGGAGTACACAAAATCCAGTCTTTTTCCACCTTAAAACCGTGCCTTCTCTCCATCCATCCTATAACAGCCTCATAATATTTAGGATAAGTTCCCGAATACCCCAAAACCGCTTCATCAATATATTTTTTGATTCCTTCTGTTATCTCAGGAGCAATCTTTAACTCCATATCCGCTACAGAAAACGGAACAATATCGTCTTCCAGCTTTGGAAATACTTCATACATCTGTTCCCATTTGTACGATCCTTGTCCTTTTCTGCTTAGGATTGTTTCAAAATCATATTTTTTTGACATTTTTTTACCTCCATTCAAATTCTCTCTACTCATGTTCCTTGCAGCTCATCTCCTCAACTACAAGTTTAAACACACAAACTGCCTTCAGCATTTGCTCGTCAAATTCCCATTCTGTTTTTCCAGTATTATGTTTCATCAGTTCCAGCAAAGCCTTCATTTTTTCCTGTGAATCTTCAATAATCTCAACTTTCCCATTTCCGATTACACTTTGAAATCTAGCGGTATAATTGCAGGCTTTATCACCTTTTTGTGTAAATTTTTGTGATTTGTGTCAAGTTCAAATCCTACGTAGTTATTTTGTTTTATTATATCAAGTTTTTCTCCCTGTTCTTGCACCGTGAAAAGTAAAATGTATAGTTTCCATTTTTCTTCGGTAAAGCCAAAAATTTAGTGGAACAATGTAGACTTTTTCCGTTATCGTTTAAGCCAAGACGGCAACAGTCACAGGCTTTTATAATTTCTTTTATTTTTCGTTGTCTGTAATTTCTCTGTCCCGTCTTCGCATTTTTACTTTTTGTATTTTTCCATTTTTATGTTTTTCCATTCTATTATTTTCTGTATATTAAATTTAAAATAATCTGAAATTACCCCATTTTCATCAATGTCAATCAACTCTGCCGCTGGCTTTCTAGGTAACCCCGGCATATCGATAATTTCTCCAGCCATTGCTACTAGAATCCTGCTCCAGCTGATAGTCTTACTTCATTGATTGTAATTGTGAAGCCCTGTTGGGACGTCCCTAGCAGATTTGGGTTGTCTGACAATGATTTTTGTGTTTTTGAAATACATATTGGCAATTTATCGTAGCCGTTTTCTACGTATTTTTTAATATTATTAAGTGCTTTTTGGTGCAAAATTTACTCCATCCGCTCCGTAAATTTCTTTTGCAATTTTTCAATTTTTCCTGAATTGACAAGTTCAAATCATAAAAGTGGAGTGTATTTTTTATCTGATTTTTCATTCTTTTCAATGGCGTTCATAACTTTTTCCACAAGCTCTTTTCCACCTTCTCCACCTTTTTCCCAGATTTCACAGTTGGCAACTTCCACATCCATTTTTGCACAAAAATCTTTTATCACTTGAATTTCAGCGTCAGTATCAGTTATAAATTTGTTAATCGCCACAACAACTGGTAAATTATACTTTTGCATGCTTTCAATATGTTTTTCAAGGTTTACAAGCCCTTTTGTCAATGTTTCAATATTTTCCGACTTCAAGTCCTTGTCTCCGCCGTGATGCTTCAACGCACGAACTGTCGCAACAATTACAATAACATTTGGCTCCAAGTTCCCAAGCCTAGCTTTTATATCCAAAAATTTCTCAGCCCCCAAATCAGCTGCAAATCCAGCTTCCGTAACCACATAATCCGACAATTTCAAAGCCATTTTTGTAGCCAGCAACGAATTACATCCATGTGCGATATTCGCAAAAGGTCCCACCGTGAATAAATACAGGCGTGTTTTCCAAAGTCTGTACCAAATTAGGCTTTATCGCATCTTTTAGCAATGCCGCTACTGCCCCTTGAATATTAAGCTGCTTAACTTTAAGCATTTCCCCTTTTCTGTTGTATGCAAAAACTATTTCGCCAATTCTTTCCTTCAAGTCAGTAATAGAATCAGCAAGACAGAAAAATCGCCATAATTTCGAAGCAACTGTTATCTGGAACGAATTTTCACGAGGGACACCATTCACTTTTGGTCCAAGCCCAACGACAATGCTTCTTAAATTTCTGTCGTTCATATCAAGCACACGCTTAAAAGTAATATTATTCACATCAATATCAAGTTCATTTCCAAAATGTATATGATTGTCAATGCACGCAGAAATCAAGTTATGCCAGCAGAAATTGCGTGAATATCTCCTGTAAAATGTAAATTTATCTCTTCCATAGGTACCACTTGCGACATTCCGCCACCAGCTGCTCCACCTTTCATCCCAAACACAGGCCCTCAAAGACGGCTCCCTAAGTGCCGCAATCGACTTATATCCAAACTTGTTCAACGCCTGAGTCAATCCAACAGTAACAGTGAGACTTCCCTTCCCCGGAGGCGTAGGAGTAACAGCTGTCATCAAAATCAATTTTCCATCTTTTTTTCCCTGCATCAGCACTTCCAAACTAACCTTAGCCTTATATTTCCCAGTAAGGCTCAAAATCATCCTCTGTAAGTCCAATACTTTCTGCAATCTCACCAATTTTTCAATTTCGCATTTTGAGCAATTTCAATATCCGTCATCCTAACATCCTCCTGTATTTTTATTATTTATATAAAAATCGAAAAAAGCCACAATTATTAATTAAAAGACTTTTTCCGATATTCATTTTATAATTTGTTCATTTTTTTATAATTTTTCTTTAGAAATTCATATTAGTTACTAATTTCTACAAGTGAGGTTATTTTCCTAAATTAACCTACAATTCTAATTAACATCAACTTCTCATAAATACATCATATTATATCTTTTTATAATTGTCAATATTTTTAACAGCAATTCATCTTTTTCATTTTTTTAAAAACTGTTTTTACAAGGATAAATATGAGACTTAATCTTCAATTTTTGGAAGAATGCAAGATAATAAAGAATCAAGATTTAATATTAGATTATTTATATTAATATCAGTTTTTACTATTTTTATTGTTTTCTTTCTATTTTTCATAGGATTGCTCATTTGACGCATAAATCTTATCTTGCAGTAAAAGCTTATCCCATTAAATTGTACCATGGGCAAATGATTGTCACAATACCTATGGTTAGACTACGACTTTTTATTTGCCCAACTCCGAAATTCCTCCTTTCAGTCGTCAAACAGTCGTAGCTCGAACAAATAAAAAGCTCCGTCGATTTATATATAAACAGAGTTATATTTTTAAAAATAATTAAAAATATAATTTTTCCATTTTTCAGACAGATTCTAGTATAAACAACCCGTCGGAGCATTTTTTTCTGTGCTGGCAAACTGTCTGCAGCATAGCGAGTTTTTTTGTCAGTGCAGAAAAATGTCAGACCTAGCTATACAGGTTATTGCGCTAGCAATCTTGCTCACAATTTTATTTATTAGGATCAAACCTTTACTGCAGCGGAAACATGAGCAATCCTCACGAAAATCAAAAAGAAAGTTGAACGATTATAAATTATCTATTGAACAATCCTATTATAAAAATTTATTACTATTTTTTAAATGGTGTTTAGTATAATATATTTTATGCTTTAAAAACACAGACTAAAAATATTGTCAATATTGAAAACGGAATTAATTTTGTATTATTTTCTAAAAACAATGTCTGCTGATTTGTTGCTGACAGATCCTTTCAAAACATCCATATTCTTTCATCAGTTCCACAATCGTTTTATTTAATTTTGTACGTTTTACTAAATCTTCAATTGATAAAAAGTCAACTTTTCGTTCAGAAACGATATTTTTCAGCAACAGCTTTCCCCTAGTCCATCCATTGCGATTAATGGCATTCTGATTTTTGCCGTCCTGTATTGTGAAAAGTTTTGCTTCTGATTTATAGATGTCAATTTGTTCCAGCTCGATTTTTACGGTAATGCATTTCAATCAAAAATTTCGTATAGAAATAATTCCTGCTTTTTCTTTAGCATTTAAGTTTCCTTTTCTGTCCATTTCCATTTTTGCACGTTTCAATTCTTCTACTGGTCTGAACATTGTCGTCATTTTAAAAATCTCCGACTTTTCTATTTAGGAAAGCTGTGTAAAATTCGATTGGATAGTGGACTTTAAAATAAAGCGATTCTTACTGCCATCATTACGTAAGCCACCGCATGCCCTTTTGGGAACATATATTTTATTTTTTCGCACGAATCAATATACCATTGCTCTACACCGTGTTCTTTCATTGTTTTAGAATACTCCTGCCACTTTTCACGATTTTTGGTAGGCTGTCCTTTTCTGACAAATTCCATTATTGAAAAGGCTAATGATTTATCAAGTCCATCGTCAATCAGCTTATTCATAATGTCATCCCGCACTGTGATAATCTGACTCAAGGTTGCAATTCCACTTCTTACGTAGTCCTGTGCGTTATTCAGCCAAACGTCTGTTCCGTGTGAAAGTCCGAAATTCTGACTAATTCCCGCAAAAGTTTTTGGACGTGTGTCAACTAGCATCTGTTTTACGAAAGATGTTCCAAATTCAGGTATTCCTGATGTACCTGTCGGCGAGCCGATTTCATCTGGAGTTACGCCAAGTGCTTCTGTACCGCTGAATAAACTCATTACTTCCTTATCATCAAGTGGAATCGTATAAATATCAACACCTGTCAAATCCTGTAAAATTCTAAGCGTTGTCGGATCATCGTGTCCCAGTATATCCAGTTTTACAAGCTGTTCATCCATTACGTGATAATCAAAATGGGTTGTCTTGGAAGTTGATTTCATATCATTTGCTGGACGCTGGATTGGACAGAAATCGTAAATTGACTTGTCCTTTGGAACGACTATCATTCCGCCGGGATGCTGTCCAGTTGTTTTTCTAGCCCCTTCACAGCCTTTTGCAATTCTCGCATAACTTCTGCTTTTCTTTCCTTTATTTCAGGCGTTCCTTCTACTTCTTCAAGATACTTTTTCACATACCCAAAAGCATTCTTTTCAGCAAGCGTAGAAATCGTTCCAGCACGAAAGACATTGTCACTTCCAAACAGCTCTTCCGTATATTTATGAATCTCCCCTTGATATTCTCCAGAAAAGTTCAAGTCAATATCTGGTACCTTATCTCCATTAAATCCCATAAACACTTCAAATGGGATAGCGTGTCCATCTTTTATATATTTTGTACCACATTCTGGACAAGTTTTGTCAGGATAGTCAACTCCACTTCCTTCCTCGTTCATAAATTCCGTATGCTTACATTTCGGACATCTGTAGTGCGGATAAAGTCCATTTACTTCGGTAATTCCCATAAGATAGGCAACTATTGAAGATCCAACCGAACCACGTGAACCTACAAGATAACCTGCATCCACTGATTTATGCACAAGTTTCTGTGCAATCAGATAAAGCACCGCAAATCCATTTTGAATAATCGAATTAAGCTCCTTTTCCACTCTTTCCTTCAGGCTCTCATCAATATTTTCACCATAAAGCTCCTCAAGTTTCTTATAAGTCATTTCCCTTACTTCATCTTCTGCCCCATCAATTTTTGGCGGATAGAATCCAGTTGGAATTGGACGCACCTGCTCTATCATATCATTGATTTTTATGAGTATTTTTCCACAACGACTTCCTGAGCTGCTTCTTTTCCCGAGATAATCAAATACTTTCAACATTTCTTCGGTAGTTTTAAAAATACAATTTTCTATCAAAAAACTCATATCCTCTCACTCCTTCCGAAGTTTCAGTTTTTCCACATTGTTCCACTTCCCCAAAAGAAGAACATTCCTGTTAATTGCTTCACGTTCTTCAAGATAATGGGTATCTCCTGTCGCAACTACAATTTTATTCTGACTTTTTCCAAGTTCGTAAAAATACTTGTTCATTTCCTTTATTATATCGTAACTTTCAATTTTCCTTGCTCGTTCTTTCCACCATGTCAGCATAGTTTGTATGTGGATGAATCTCGATATAATCATAAAATCTGCTTTTTCCTCAATGTCATCTTTTTCCGCCCCACGTAAATGAAAGATTTACAAGTTCTCCCTTATTTCTTTCAGAAGCCGAAGCAGAACTTGCAATTAGCAGATTTTCCCTCATGCTGTTTAACAAAGTTTTTTGGTATTCAGGTCTTCTCATTCAAAAATTCTATGTTGGAACGTGATACAAGCTCGTAAAGGTCACGAAGCCCACTGATTTTTTACCAGAATCATAGTATTCAATGTTTCAGAATTTTTGAATGTTGTGTAAATCCGTATTAATCTCAATCAGTTTCAAAAATCCCTTTACTTAAAATCATATTTAAAAATTTCTGAAAAACTTCCGCAGTAGCCTTTTGCATCATCAACGGCTCTATGGTGTGTTTCAAGCGTAATTCCAAAATATTTTTACCAAATTAGCAAGACCATATCCTCTCGAAGCAGGAAGCAATGTTCTAGCTAAAGGCAATGTATCAATCACGCTTGGAGAATACTCAAGCCCTTGCTCAATAGTTTTTGCTTGATAAATCCCACGTCAAATTTTCGCATTGTGAGCAACTACCGTTGTATCAGTACAAAAATTCTAGAAATCTTGGAAGTACAGTTTCTATTTTTCAGCATTTGCAACCATTTCATCGGTAATTGTTGTAAGTTCTGTTATCTTTGGCGGAATTGGAATTTCAGGATTTACAAATTCAGAAAATTCGCCAATAATCTCCCTTCCACGCATTTTCACAGCCCCAATTTCAATTATCTTGTCATTAAAACTGGATCAAATCCTGTCGTTTCAATATCGAATACAACATAAATTTCATCTTCAATCATCTTGTCCTTAGGATTAGTAATCAAGTCCTGCTCGTCATCAACTACATATGCTTCCATCCCAAAAATAACCTTAAAATCCTGATTTGCTTCCTTAAACGCAAACGGAAATGAATGTACTACCCCGTAATCCGTCACAGCAATCCCACTATGCCCAAATTCTTTAGCCCTTTTTCGCATAATCCTTGATTGACATAACTCCGCTCATTTCACTCATATTCGTATGTGCATGAAGTTCTATTCTTTTTGGGAGCATTGTCCTCTTTTTCATCTTTAGATTCTATAGCTTCCACTCTTAGCGTTCTCACATACTTTTCACCACTATACATATCCGCCTCAAAACTTCAGTAACCTTTACCCACTCCCCAAGTTTTACCTTAATATCCTCATTCGTGTTAAAAATATTCTGCAGCTAACAGAGTCTGTATAATCTGTAATCATAAAATCACACATTAACTTACCATTCTTAGTTTCCCTCATATCTACATTAAAAATCTTTCCTTCTAGTGCACATCATCACTATTGTTCAAAATATCAAGTGTTGAAAATGGCATAGCATCTAAATCAGAATCCATTTGTAGTTACCTTTATTATTATCTCCATTAGCATTTCCGCCATTTGAATAACCGTTTCCGTTATTTCCATTATTAAAATTTCCATTTCCTCCATAATTACCGCCATTACCATTACTTGCACTAGCATTTTCATACTTTGGAAGCTCGCTTGCCTTTACCGAATTTAATTCATTTTGAGCCTTAATTTTAGCCTTCACTTCCTCAAAATCCCCATTTACAAACTCAATTTTTACCGAATTGTCCATACATTCATAAATTTTTCTTGTCAGTTCTTCCTTTTGCCTCAGTTCTTTTGGCCTCTTCTATCAAATGATGCGACGGTAATTTTATAAACACCGTATTTTTCCAAACTTTTCCACTTCATAACTTGCAAAAATATCTGATATCTCTTACTCTCATGTTTATAATTCTCAATTGCAAATTTTACAACCAATAACATCCTTCTGTATCAATTCAGGATTAACATCCATCTTAATCTTCAATTTTAACCCATTTTCAAAACTCTTATAAAGCAACTGCCTCAAATCCTGTATCTCATTATGTGCCCTCAAAATTATGAACCCTCACAAATATTTCAATCTCTCTTTTTAGAAAATAAATTAACATACTCAATCTCAAAAATTCTTAATTCCGTATTTCCTAAAAATCCTCCGATGAGCTAACCTTCAAATACTTTGTACTCATTTTTCTATCTATGCCCCCTATTTCTTTTTCTATTTTTATCAAATAACTTTAAATCAACTTCTATTTTCAAATCTTTTCACTAAGTTATTTTTTTCTTAATTTTTAGATTATTTTTAGTTAATAAAAGATTTTTCTATTAATTTATATCTTTTTCTACGTAAAAGGGATCAGTCACCATCCCCTTTACACTCTTCGCTCGTTCAAGCATTTTGAAACGAAATCGAAACTCGCTGCGTAAAACTTCGCTCAAACAGTCGATTTTTATTTCCAAAAATCACGACACTTTTTAGTTTAATTATAATGATTAATTTAACTAAAACAAAATTAGTAAAAATTTTTGTCAAAAATATTTGCTATGATTTTTCAGATTTTTAATTTTTCAGTAAAAAGACAACTTGTTTGAGCTTTTCTATCATATTTAAATTAATAAAACTTTACGAGATTAAAATAACTTTTTGTTAAAAGCGAGTTTTGTCTTTGCTGTAAAATTGAAATTCGGTAGCGGGAGTGCAGAGGTATGGCATCTGATACCTCTGCGTTAAAAACAAACTATATAAATAAAAACATTTATTAATCAAAAATCTATTTAATTTAAATAAATTAACTTTATTATATAATTTTTACAATATTTTTAGCAATACACTTCCAAAAATAAAAACTGACTCATCTCTTTAAACAAGCCAGTTCTTATATTCAGTTTATTTTTATAAAAATTATTTTTACAGAAGCCTCGTAGATTCCTTCGATTGCTGATTCCAAAGTTTTGTTAAATTCTTCGTCACTTTGCTGTGCTGATAATCCTTCAGTTAATGCTCTTGAAACTTGAGATTATTCCTTTATTTTTGAAAGAATTTCATTTGCTTTTCTCTTGGGTAACCTCCTGATAATGCTACTATTCTTACTAACTCTTGGATGTCTTGTCAAATCTTCATAAAAATTTTCAACTCGTTGGTAATGTTACTTTTAACATAACATTTTGAAGTTTCAGGCAATTTATCAAAGATGCTTTTTGATTTCATTCTTTAATATTGTTTCACATTCTGCTTTATCAGTATTATGAATATCTACTTGGTTCAATTATTGGAACAAGTCCTGCTGCAATAATCTTATTTGCAACTTCAAATTGCTGATTTACAACTTTTTCAATTCCTGTTTGTGATGCCTTTTTATAACAGACGCATTTTGTTCCCAAAAATATGTCTTTTCATTGCTCTTTTTCAAAAAGCTCATCCAATTCGGCATTGGTTTCATTGTTTGAGCACCATCTTCCAATTCTTCAAGTCCTTTATCAACTTTTTAAGAATGGCAAAACTCCTTTTTCCCACAAGAAATCTGCTGTATATTTTCCATCAATTTTTCTATCCATAGTTTGCTCAAATAAAATAGCACCCTTTAAAAATTTTGTATCGTTAAAAGCTGAACTTTTATAATTCTAGTTCTCATTTTATGAATCAAATCAAACATCTCTTCATCATTTGAATATTCATTTTCATCAATTCCATATGATTTCAATGCTGGCAGTACTTCCTCCACTTTGATCCAATGCTGCAATAAACTTTTCCATTTCTCATTTTTCCAATTTTTCATTCATCATAGCCGTCCTCCTCATTTAAAATTCAAAATTTTTGAAACATTTCTCTCTATTTTTATTGTAGCACTTTTTCAAAAATGTCAATTAAAATTTAAGAATCTTATAAATTTATTTTAAAAATTTTCGAGCTCCTACTAATTTTACTTTCAATACTGCTGGCTGATAAATGACTTCTCCGGCATTCCTTTGGCTTTTATTACAAATTTAAATAGGTATGCGTAATTTTTTGAATTTCTTGAAAGTAAAAGATTTGGGTCTGCTTTTTCCAATAGTGTCAGACTGCCCCCATCCAGTTGTATTCGTTTTACAATTATCATCTCCTACTCGGAAGTTGAGCCTCTGTTTAATTCCATTTCCTGAACATATTGACCTTTTTAAAATCTTTCATTTTTGCCCCTTTAGGCATTACAGCTTCCACAGCAACTTTTTCACCTTCATTTGGCACCTGCAACATACTTTGACATTTTCAATTTCAATATTGTCATTTAAAATATCAAAACCAAATGCAAATTTACTGATGAATTTTTAACATCCTTATTATCATAATCAAACATCACACCTGCTGCTGTATTTGTTTTATAATTTTTATTTCCATTAGGGTTTTAAAAGAGGCTAAACTCCATTTTTCACCATTCTCATATCCAGATTCAAACTTTTCCAGCAATTACATTATTTAAAGTTTTCCCAGCTGTTACAAATGTAAAACTATCACCAATACGCAATTCCATTAGCAACATTAAACTTAAGATCATTCTTTTTAAATTAGACATTTTAATTTCCTCCTTAAATTATTTATGTAATAATATTTTATAATATTCCTTTATTTTTACAAATTTATTTTTATTTCTCAAAATTTCTTTAATTTCCCCATTGATTAGACTATGATATAATTTTCATATAATTAATTTTAGGAGGAAAAATGGGAAGACATAGGTACAGCTGGGCGTAAGGAAGCACAGGATAAAAAGAGCCGCATCATTCACAAAACTTGTTAGACTTATAACAGTAGCAGCAAGAGGCGGAGAAAATCCTGAATTTAATGTAGCCCTAAAACATGCAATCGAAAAAGCAAAAGCAATTAATATGCCTAATGACAATATTAACAGGGCAATCAAGAAAGGAGCAGGAACTGACGGCTCAACAGCCTTTGAAACATTAAATTACGAGAGGTTACGGTCCTGCAGGAGTTGCTATTATTGTAGAAGCTCTTGCCCGATAATATAGAACTGCTTCATCTGTAAAGGTGGCTTTGATAGAAATGGCGGAAACCTAGGAGTTTCTGGATCAGTTTCATATATGTTCGGAAGAAAAGGTGAAATTATTATTGAAAAAACTGACGATATTGATGAAGAAGCATTAATGGAAGTGGCACTTGAAGCTGGAATGGAAGATATGGAGACTCTAGAAGATAGTTATTATATCACAACCGAAACAGCGAACTTGACTGCAGTAGCGATGCCTTAAGAAACGCAGGATACACTTTGCTTGAAGCAGATATTCAATACTACCATCTATAGAGGTTGACACTCTTAGCGAAGAAGATTTACAAAAATTAAGAAAATTAATCGATACTCTAGAAAATGATGACGATGTACAAAAAGTTCATCACAACTATACGTGGAGAATTATAATAAACATTTATAAATTTATAAAATTTTAATTGCGGAATTATTTTCCGCATTTATTTATTATAAGTTACAACATTAATTAAATGTAGCAATTTACAATATTTATTGTATATCTATTTAAATAAAAATAAAAAGGAGTTATATTTTATGACGGAGAAGAAACAGTTACTCTGATATATGAAAAATTATTCAACGAATGACTTTCAAAACTTCACACTTGATTCCGTCCTACTTGCAGACTTTGTAAAATTAATCGAAAAACTATCTTGATATTGGAACTGGATGTGGAATTATCTCATTACTTCTAGCACAACGTTCAAAAGCACAAATTATAGGTATAGAATTACAAGAAACAATGGCAAAAATTGCAAAGAGAAATACTGAAAACAATATTTTGAAAATCAGTTCAGATAGTAAATGAAGACATTAAGAATTACAAAAATATTTTTACTCGTGACGAATTTGACACAATTGTTACAAATCCTCCATATTTTGAATTTACTGGCGACATTTCCCCGGACAAACGATTTAGAGCAGCTGGCATATGCAAAGACACAATATCAATTTGACACTTGAGGAAATTATAAAAATTTCTTCTTACTTATTAAAAATATGGGCAGTTTTCAATCGTATTCGAAGGAACGTCTAGTAGAAGTTCGCACTTTTACAAAATACAATTTAGAACCAAAAAAGAATGAAAAATTGTATACACAAATGAGAATGAAAATTCTAAAATTTGCCTTCTAGAAGTTAATATAGGATGCAAAGGATTTTGCATTGAAATGCCTATTTTGCTTATGATGAAAATGGAAAAAAGTGAATATATCGAAAATTTGATATAAATAAAAACAGCACTTCTATCTTAAATTTGATACTGAATATGCTGTCTATTTGACTCTATTTTCTGAATGTAATGCAATAAAATCTATTGTTCCATAAAAATCTATCTTCTTTTCTTTTACACTTTCAGCATACATTTTTGAATTTCACTTAAATCAAAATCTGTATTTTTTATAATAATTTTTGTAAAATACTATATTGAGACCCAATAAAAATCTTCGGTTTCATCCAGCAATCATTATCTTTTGAACCAGGTTTTTGATACCGAATCATTTCTTTTATAGCTAGGCCTTATCTGTATTAATTCCTCCCACGAAAAACAATATCAAAAACATTATCTTTAAAAGGTAAAACTCTCAGCACTAGCAATTTACTAATGTAAGATTTGTTCTTTTTCCAGATAGAATGACATTTTTAACATTCCATAGGAAATGTCTATACCTGTAAAGTCTAAAGATTTTAAATCAACATTTTGAGGAATGATTTAAATCCTTTCCTGATACCGATAGAGGCATATAAAACAGAAAATGCCATTTCTCCATTCCAAATGTTTCTATAAGATTTTTCTCATTTTCTGAAACTGTATTTCCATATCTGAACAATCCTATCCATTTTTCACCAAAATCATACCGAAATGATAATTTATCATACATATCCATATATTTTTATTATCTCCTGCGAGATAGTCTCTGTTTACATATGAAAATATTTTTCCCATCTCTTTTAAATTTTGAATATCAATATTTTCTTTAATTTTTCTAGAAATTTTTCCTTATCAGTTCTCATCATAGCACTCTCTTTCAATTTTTATTATACAAACTAAATTTATTTATAGTAAAACTAATTTAAAACAGAACTCGTACACATGACTATTTTACTCAAACCCTAAATTATATAATTTCCTATCAGTTTAATTTTAAATGGGTTCGAGTATATAATAAATTTTTACTGGTTAAACAGATAACACTATATATAGTGCAATCTCTAACCATTCAACTGAGTTGTACTACATCAAATTATCAATTGTTTTTGCCTATAAATATTGAGAATTATCACCTGTTATAATAATCTAATACTAATTTTTCTTTTTAAAAATAAGAATAAATATAATGAATCTGTTCAATAGCTAATCTCATAATTATTTAGCTTTTACCTTTTTATTTTCCTAGAATACCGTATAATTACCACAAAACCTTATCTTGCAGTAAAGATTTGTCCTAATAATTAAAAATTGTGCAAGATTGCCACGAACCTATGGCTAGCCCATGACATTTTCTGCACTGACATAGAAGCTGAATCAAAATTTAATCATTTTTGAGACAACTTCTTTATTATTCAAAATATTGTTTATTTTTAGATGTCAAGTTTAACTCTTTCAATTTGAGCATCAACATTTAATTTTTAATTCTAATTTATCATATCCTCTATCTATGTGATAAACTCTATTTACAACTGTTTCACCATCTGCTGCAAAGTGCTGCTAAAACTAGCGCTGCTCCCGCTCTCAAGTCTGAAGACATCGCTTCTGCACCTGTTAATGGCAGATCCTCCGTTTATAAAAGCTACTCCATGTTTTATTGTATCTGCTCCCATTCTGTTAAATTCCGGTACGTACATAAATCTATTTTCAAATACAGTTTTCTTCCATTGAGCTTCCACCATTTACAGAGTTTGAAGACAACATCATTTGAGGCTGCATATCTGTTGGGAACCAGGGTGTGGTAAATGTTTTTATTTTTTGATGGCTAAATCTTTTACTTTTCCTATTACAGTCAGGAACATCCACCATCCTGTTCAAATTTTGCTCCCATTGCTTTCTAATTCAGATTTAAACACTCCCCAGATCATCAAGTCTTGCATTTTGAATTTTTAAATCTCCTTCTGTAACTAATGAAGCTATCACATAAGTTCCTGCCTCAATTCTATCTGGCATAATTGAATATTCCACAGCGTGAAGTTCTTCAACTCCTTCAATTTCAATAGTAGGAGTTCCTAATCCTGTAATTTTTGCTCCCATTTTCATTCAAGAAATTTCCTAAATCAACACTCAGGCTCTCTTGCAACATTTTGAAATAACAGCTTTTTCCCAGAGTTTTTACTGCCAGTCACTAATATTCTGTGTAGCTCCTACACTTGGAAAACCTAAAGGAATTTCAGCACCTTTTAATTTGTCTGCTTTTGCATGAATATATCCGTGAACTCTTGTAATTTCTGCTCCCAATAGTTCAAATCCTTTTAAATGCAAATCAACTGGTCTTGAACCGATTGCACATCCTCCAGGCAATGAAAACAACTGCTTCACTCTAAAATTTGCAATCATTGGTCCCATTACTAGAATGATGCTCTCATCTGTTTTACAATTTCATAGCTGCTTCTGTTCTTTTAAATCCATTATTTACAATTTTATAAGTATTGTCATCTAATTTTTCAGTTTCCATTCCCAAATCTTCCAGCAGTCTCATTGTTACTCTTATATCACGTAAAATTTGGAACATTTTTAGAATGTACTCACCTTTTTGCAACAAGTGTCGCTATTATTATTGGAAGTGCTGCATTCTAGCTGCTTACTTTAATTATTCCATTTAATGGTGTCTTCCTTTATTCTAAATCCATCAACCACGTTTTTTTCTCCTAATTTTTTGACATATTGGACATTTTGAGCCAAAACAATTTGTCCATAAATGTTAATTCTTTATAGTTTTTATGCATATTCAGGCATTTCTTTTTATTATATCTAAATGAAAATCACAAACTGCGCTTTTCCATAGCTTCAAAATATATATCCGCAAAGTGCTTTAAATGAGCATTTCTCAAGTTTTGAGTTACAACAATTTCATCTCCAAGCTTCATGGACGATTGCATCTTGCACTACTACAAGTGCTATTTGACCCGCACATACTAGGTTATCTATCATTTTATACGGCACTCTTTTTGCCAGCTATTTCAATGTATATATATCATTAAAATCTGCATGTCGTGAAATAACCATTTTTGTCAACATCTTTATCTTCCAAAAGCCTTTTTCTATTTCATAATAAATCCTTGCTTTTATCTCCTCAAATGTAAGGGCTTTGATAACTCTTTCTTTGTATTCTCCAAGAAATAAATCAGCTTGAGCATTTACAGCCTATCTGTTACATCTTCTCACACTTTTTCATAACGTCTGCACTACTATTTTTATTAACGTTAACCATTTTTCCATTTTTATTACTCCACTTCATTTAATATTATATTTTTAATATTTATAAATATAATCAAAATTTATCATATTTTTGTCATTATACTACTTTTTATATATTTCTCAACTATTTTCGAACTTTATCTATTTTTAATCAAATCAGATACTATTTTTGAGTTCAAACATATTTACAAAATTAAAAACTAACATTGATAGCACAAAGACAACTTTAAATATAAAAATAGTTTTGTACAAATTTTGTTATTTTAGGTATTTCTGACCTTCCTTCGTCTTTTCTTACTGAAAAATTAAAAGTAAAAATAATATATATATACATGAATTGCACCTATCATAGAAATATTTTCCTGTAAACAAATAAATTACTTCCAATAAAAAGGCATATATTTTAAAAGTGGTTCTCTTTACTTGTAAAATATATTTATCAAATTATAGTTGGCATACATATATACAAAATTAGCATAACGATTCCAAATACTCTGTTATTATATCCATATAACGAAAAACACAAAATATGCAATAATTGTTAATAATAATACTCTTAACTTTTTCATCTTTATGTTTTTAACTCACGATTTTTCCTTCATAGTCATCTCCTAATTTGTATTGTTATAAATCATTTTTAGTTTGGATTTTTTCAACATGTGTGTAAATTTCTGTTGTTGTTATGTTTGAATGTCCCAGTATCTCTTGCACAATACGAACATCAGCACCATTTCCAAGCAGAAATTGTAGCAAGTGAATGCCTAAAAATGTGCGGATATACATTTTTCAATTCAACGTTTTTGCAATAGTCTTTAAATCTTTCCACTTTTTCCCTTCAGTATTTGGAAAAATCTAAAACTTTCACTTGCATTCTTTAATTTTGGTCTGTAAATAGTCAAATAATTTTTATTTCATTTTCTAGACTATCATAAATTGGATTATTCTATATTTTGATCCTTTTCCAAAGCACCTTTTATAAATTCGTAGTCTGATTTTCCACATCCTTTATTTCGAAATTTAAGGTTTCTGAAATTCTTGATCCAGTTGCAATTAAAATTTTGATAATGATTTATTTTGCATACCTTCAGGCGTGTGCTGGACTGTTATCCAATTTGTTCATTTCTTTAGTATAAGTATTTCAGGTAATCTATGCTCACGTTTTAAGGATTTTACCATTCCTGTTGGATCTATGCTTTATTTAGATAGCAGAATCTGTAAAATGTCTTTACTACGATACTTTCCTCAAATACTGAATTTCTGTCTTAATTTTTCACTCATATATTCTACATAATCGAAAATATCCTGTTCCTTTACTTTCGAAAAGTCTTTTTACAAATAAAACTGTATCAAATCTCGATTGTATCCAGTAATTGTATTTTGAGAACTTCCCTTTTTCATACTCTATCAAGAAATTCTCTAATCTGCATTTATTTTCACGTGTTATATCATTGTTTTGAACTTTTCACCGTTTTTAACGTTACCGTCTATTTCTTTTTCCAATATTTCTTTTTATCTGAATTAAGTTTTTCTTTTTAGATTATCTATATCAGTACTTTTTGTCCTCCTAGCCCCATTATCTCATAGCGTGATTAACAGATGCTTCCAGTAATATTGTCACCTGAAATGATTCTTGCAATTTCTCTTATTCTTTCTTCAGTATTCAGTTCACGAACTTTTGTTTCTGTAAGACCATTTTCAATTTCTTTTTGATAAAAACTGCTGTTGCCTTTTCAGCAATTTGCGGAGAATGTGTTACACAGATAATCTGCGTATTTCTTGAAAGCTCTCTTAATTTTTCTGCCACTCTTCTCACAGTTTCTCCAGAGATTCCTGTATCAATCTCATCAAAAATCAGTACTGAAATATTGTCAACAGCTGAAAATACAGTTTTAAAGCAAGCATTATACGTGCATTTCTCCACTGAGCAATTTTGTAGCAAGCAGAATCGTTTCTCCTACATTTGTTGCGATTAAAAATTCTGCATTATTTATCCATGTAGCTGTTATTTCTTCGGTTTTTGTAATTTCTACCTTGAATTTTTGCATTTTCCATATTTAAGTCGCTTAGCTGAATATCAATTGTGTTCTGAAGACTTTCTGCAAATTTCCATACGAATTTAGCTAGAGTCTTTCACCATCTTGAAAATACTGACTTACCAATTTATTTTTCTGTACCTTTAAATTTTTCCAGCTCTTCATTTTTCAAAAATTAACTAATGACAAATCTCAATTTTTATCTTTGTATTCAAAGGATTTCGGTAATTGTTGAGCTGTATTTTTAATTTCAGCTTATTAATTGCATCAATTCTTTCGACAATTTTTCCAGTTTTTCGTCATCTCTCAACATCTCGGAGATTATCTACAGGTGCGAAATTTCCTCTACTTCATAAAGTCAGACTCAATCTTTATCGTATAATTCACTATAAGATTCTGACAAATCAAGCTGCTCATTCTTCTTAGCTCTTCAGTGCTGATAAAAATCGAAAAATTCTCCTTCTTTTAAAAAGTTCTGAAGTTTCTCCCAGCTTTTCATTAATTTTTCCAGCATTAAACAATATTTTCATACTCTTCTTCAGTTCTTCATCTTCATTTTTCCTTAAATTAAAGACTATAATTTCAAACTGAAATTCTAGAATATCTTTTTTCTGCAATTTTTCTTTCTTCTTCAATATTCTTATTTCTTGAATTTAATTTTTTATTTCATTTACGTTTTCACGATAGAAAGTTCTTTTCCTTCATCATCAGAAATCTATCAAGTAAGATGCAGATGATATTCTTCATTTAATCAGAACTGATGTTCATGCTGCTTGACAAATCAATAATATTCACCATAAGTTCCTTTAATCTTGACAAAGTAAGTCTTGCCGTTTACGGTAATCTTCGATTTAGCGTTTCTGTCAAAAATATCGTGTTATGATAAGTTCGTCATCATCTATCTCAAACCCAAGCTCATTTAACCTTTTTTCTGATTTTCATCTAATTCAAAAATTCCTTCTGCAAAAAGGCTTTTCTTCCCATTTCTAATCATATGTATGACTTCTTTCACCAATTAATAGTGAAATTCCATCTAGAATAATTGATTTACCAGCCCCTGTTTCTCCAGTTAATGCAATAAATTTGTCATTAAATTCTCAAAATCTAATTTTTGATTATTGCTAAATTATTTAATCTTAATTCCCTTAACATTTCTTCCCCTTTCACTATTTTATATATAAGACTAGAATCTCCCATTTCAATTTTTGTCGAGTATACTGTCAATAATCACTGTTTATAGGTTTTATTATTCGAATTTTTCTTTGATAATCTTGCAGTTACTAAATCATTCTCCTGTATTTTGAAAACCATTGGTTTCCGTCGATATTAAATGAACTGCATCATCTCTTGATGTCGCCTTAAAACTTAGAACTTCACAGCCGTTTACAATTATTGGACGCGCTGTTAGACTTTAATGGACAAGAGTGTTATGGAGTGCATTTTGGTCCAGGGTGAACAATTGAACCACCTGCTGAAGCGAGTGAGGCAGTCGATCCCTGTAGGAGTTGCTACGATTATTCCGTCAGCTCTGTGTTGTTACAAAAAAATATCATTTGAGTAGCTTCAACCTGTATTAAATGCGCTTCGTGTCCGCCTTTTTGTTATTACAAGCTCATTTAGTGCATAACATTATCTTCATATTTTACTTCTAAAAATGCTCTTTCTTCAGTTTTATAATTCCATTTTGCATAATCTTGTAACATTTTTACTGCATTTTGAGGTTTTACTTCGACAAGATAAACCAAGAGAGCCCATATTTATTGCAAGTACAGAATATTCCTTAAAATAGCTTCTTTTGCAGCAACAAGACATTGTTCCATCTCCGCCAAAGTGAAATTATTAAATCAGCCTCTTCCACTCCAAAAATTTCTTGAATCATCTTTTGCCTTTAGATAGTCATAAAAATCCTTTAATAAAGCTTCATCTCCATATCCACTTTTCACAATTCTAACTCTTTTTAGCTTCATTTTGTTATTTAGATTATCATTATTTTCTAATTTTTCAGAATTTTCCATAATAAATACCTCTTCAAACATTAAAATTAAATTTTAAATATTTTTATACCTTTGTGAGATATTGTATCATTTTTAAATTTTTCCATTAATTTTGAAAATAATTTTTAAATCATAGAAATTAATAATCACGATTTAATTAAACTTATCCAAATAAATTGCTATAATTTACTTTAAATGTTTGTAATATTACATATATTAAACATTTTCCAAAGGAATTATTTTAATTTGATTTCTTATTATTCAAAAATAAAAATTAACAGAAGACAACAATAAGTCTCCTGTTTTTGCTGTAAAATAAATTAACAACTTTTTAAATATTTTTGAATTTATATAAATTTTCTTATTTCAAATAAAAATACTCATTTTTGTAATTCTGATGTGAAAAGGTTTATAGTAGGCTATTATCTCCATGTACTTTTACCATTTTTAAATCATTTAATAATGCAACTGCACTTCCTAAAACATGGATTGTCTTCTGTATCAGTATTTTCTGAAATTCTGGAGAGTCCCAGTTTACGTTTTTCCAGGATCCACTTCAACACAATTTGCATAAATATTTATGTGGCTAAGACTAGAATTTTTATAAAAAAGTTCTGTAAGTTGATATTGAGGCATTGCTGATTCTTTCAGGTATTTCATTGTCCCATTTTTCATATCTCTTCAATATTTTCGGCAACTTTCAAATGGGATACAAATGAAATGTTTTCTCCTTTTAAAAACCGACCCATTTGCATATTAAAATGAAAACAAGGAAATATATATAAACAAAATTTTTATACCATTCTTCATAATTATTTCTCTCCTTCTAAATTTTTATAGTATTGTTAATAAAATTCTATCATTTCATATCCATTTTTCCATATGTATTTCCTTTAATTATCTATATTTTACATAAAATTTTGAAAATCAAATATTTTTGCTTTACAAATAAATAAATTCAAAGTATAATTATAATAAATCTAGCTATATGGAACTTATAAAGTTATAATTATCTTTAAATTTTGTTAATTTAACTAATTCGATATTAGATACAAATATATAATAAAATTAAAATTTAGAGTTTTATGAAAAATGGGAATATTACTGCTTACAGGAGCATTAATGGTGGTTGGTTGTGGAAAAAGACAATGCTGGTAAGAAGGAAAAAGCTGGAACAACGGCTGAACAGACTGCTAATCAAGGAAAAAGTTGATTTGAACAAAGAAACTGCTGAATATAAGAAATGTTGAAGGTCAGATTGATATGCTTTTTAAAGATACAGAAAACTTTTGCAAAATTGTTGAAGGAAGGAAAATTGGATGAAGCTAAGAAAGTTTATCCATTAATCCGTATGGCTTATGAAAATCGAGCCTATCGCTGAAAGCTTTGGAGAATCTGATGTTAAGATAGATTACCGTCTTGTTGACTTTAAGGAAGAATTTAAAAATGAAGAGAAGGATGGAAAGGGTTTTTCATAGAATTGAAAAGAATATTATGGGAACAAAAATACAACAAAAGGGACAGAAAAAAATATGCTGATCAGTTAGTAAAAGATATTAAGGAATTAAAAGCAAAAAAATTGCTACTGTAGAAGTTACTCCAGATTTAATGGTTACAGGTGCTATTGATTTACTTAACGAAGTATCAACTTCAAAAATAACAGGGAGAAGAAGAAGTTTATTCTCACACCGATTTATATGATTTTCAGAGCTAAACATTGAAGGAGCACAAAAAAATATTTGAATTATTTAGACCTAAACTTGAAAAAAAGATGCTAAACTTGTAACAACTTTAGATTCAGAATTTAAAAGCTGTAAATGATCTATTAAATAAATACATGACTGATGACAAACATTACAAATTATACACAGAACTTACAAAAGAAGATACAAAAGCTCTTGCTGAAGCCGTAACTAAATTAGGTGAACCTTTATCACAAATGGGTATCATTATGGATGTAAGTGAAAAATAATTAAATAAAGAGGTAAAAATAATGAGTAACGAAAATGATAAAAAATGGTTTGAGAAAAAAATATCTCGTCGAGATTTTCTAAAAAAAGCTGGTATAGCTGGAGCAGGAGTTGCTATCGGAGCTAGTGGTGCTAGTGGAATTTTAGCAAAAATGATAAATGGTACATCTGGACAACTTATTGGAAATGAAGAAATTTCATTTTATGGGGAACACCAATCTGGAATTGCAACTCCAGTTCAAAAAAACGTTTATTTTGCAGTACTTGATTTACGTTCTATTGAATTAGAAGAAATCAAGCAAATGTTTAAGGACTGGACTGATTACACAGAAAAACTTATGAGTGGAGAACTAGTTGCACCTGAACTTAAAAATCATCTGCTTCCACCTGTAGACACGGGAGAAACTGTTGGATTAAATCCCTTATAGATTAACAGTAACTTTTGGAATAAGTCCTACATTTTCTTGATAAATTAAAACTAGACAGTAAGAAATTACCTGAATTTAAAGATTTACCACATTTTCCAAGAGATCAAATAAAAGATAAATATAAAGGTGGGGACATTTGTATTCAAGCGTGTGCAGATGATGCTCAAGTAGCTTTTCATGCTGTAAGAAACCTTGTACGTAAAGGACGTTCATTAATTGATTTAAAATGGACACAATCTGGATTTCTTCCAATTGGAAATGGAAAAGAAACTCCAAGAAATTTATTTGGATTTAAAGATGGTACAGAAAACCCCAAAAATGAAAATGATTTCAAAAATGTCGTTTGGTATGATAAAAATAATTGGTTGAAAAATGGTACATATCTTATCGTTAGACGTATTCAGATGCACTTGGAAACTTGGGATCGTACAAACTTGCAAGAGCAGGAAAATACTTTTGGAAGATATAAAGAAAGTGGAGCTCCATTTGGAGAAAAAGACGAATTTGCTACAATTGATATAGAGAAAAAAGGTTCAGACGGAAAACCTATAATTCCTATTGATTCTCACGTATATCTTGCAAAAAAAGCTGGTACTAAAAATATGTCGTCGTGCTTTCTCATATTCAAATGGAATTGATGAAATAAGTGGTCAATTTGATGCTGGACTTTTATTCTTATGTTTCCAAAAAGATCCTGAACAATTTATTAAAATCCAAAATAGTCTTGGAAATGAAGATAAATTAAACGAATACATTACTCACGTTGGAACAGGAATTTTTGCGTGCTTTTGGAGGAGTAAAGAAAGGAGAATACATTGGTCAAAAATTATTTGAATAAAATATCATTAATGATTATTCTATGCCTTATTCTTTCATTTACAACAATTATTGCGAAAGAAAGTTATAGTGAAATTTATAAAAAAATAACTGATGCTACAACTGCATTAAAAAAATAATAATCAAAATGAAGCTAAAAAATTTTTTTCTGAAGTAAAGAATGAATTTGAAAAAGTAAAAAAATTCTAACTCGCCACAAGGAAAGAAAAGTAAAAGAACTTTTAGAAAAATAAGGTTACACTTTCAGAAAATGATCTAAAAGAAGTAACTTCTGCTCTTCTTACATTTGAAAAAGAGCAAAAATCCAGTCAATGAAGAAGAGGAAAAACAAAATTTTTAAATCTAAAATGTATCCAGCACTTGAAGTACTTGAAAAATCTATCAAAACAAAAAAATGTAGAACTTATGAAAAAGAATACTTAAAATATAATAGTGTATGGACTAGAAATGAAAGTTTTTATTAGAAATAAAGATATTGCTTACTATGGAAAAGTGGAAACTGCAATGTCATTTCTTAGAAGTGCTATGGAAGTAGAACCTTTCGACTATGAAAATACAATAAATTCTTTTTAATGAGTTAAAATCAAGTATTCAAGATTATTTGGATGGGAAAAAAATAGAAAATAATGTTTCTGAAACTGTTACACTTAAAGATGCCGTGAATATGTTAAAAGATGCTCTTAAATCTTTTAAAAACGGTGATAAAGCTACAGGACAATCTAAAATTAAACAATTTATACAAGTTTGGCCAACAGTTGAAGGAGATGTAAGCACTCGTAATTCAGCACTTTATACAAAAGTAGAAACACAAACACCAATTATTATGGTAAAAGGAACTGAAAAACAGTATCAAGATCAACTTCAAAATCTTATAACTGAACTGTCACAAATTGACACAAAAGCTCATTATACCTTTTTAGATGCAATGTTTATTCTTCTGCGTGAAGGTGTGGAAGCATTACTTATAGTATTAGCACTTGTAAGTAGCCTAAAAGCTGCAAATCAGAAAAAAGGTCTTAGATGGGTCTATGCTGGAGCAACTGCTGGTATACTAGCAAGCGTTATTATAGCATTTGTACTTCAAGCATTATTCCCAACTGTATCTTCTGGAACAAACCGTGAAATTTTAGAAGGTTTCGTAGGAATTTTTGCTGTATTAATGATGATAGGAATTGGTTTCTGGCTACACAGTAAATCTTCTTTAAAATCATGGAAAGAAATTATATTAACAAAAAAATGAATATCGTTTTTAAGTACTGGAAGTTTTGTATCAATGTTTTATTTTTGAGTTTTTTTAGCAGTCTTTAGAGAAGGAGCTGAAACAATTCTATTTTTATGTGAGAATTTTACCATTGATTTCATTACAAAATTTGATAATTGGTATTCTTAGCGCTATTATTATACTAGTTATAATTGCATTTGTACTTATATATGCTTCATCTAAAAATAAAAAAAATACATCAAGTATTTTTCGTACTTACATGGACAATTTATTTCCTTGCATTCAAGATGCTTGGTACAAGTATTCACATGTTACAAGTTGTAGGAATTTTACCATTACATGTAATACATTTTGTTCCAACTAGTAGAAATGCTAGGAATATACGCAAATATTGAAGTCTTTGTCAGTCAATTAATATTAATTATTGTAATAGTTATAGCTACATTGATATCAAAAATAAAATATAAATAAAAAACAAAAAGGAGGAAAACAATGCAAAATATTAATGATCAAACTCTAGTAGAACATCTAACTGAATTTAGAAAAAGATTTATATTTACAATAATATTTTTATTCTAACTTTTATAATAAGTCTTACCTTCTGTTCAGATATCTACAAAATGTTAACTTCCTCCTTTAATCAAAAATTAGTTGTTTTAGGGCCTGATGATATTTTAGGAATTTATCTAACTATTGCAGGAATCTGTGCCTTTAGTGTGACTTTACCCTTTGCAAGCTATCAAATATGGGCATTTGTCCGTCCAGCATTGGAAGACAAAGAAGCAAAAGTAATCTTTCCTATGTTCCAGCAACTTTTTGTACTGTTTATCACAGGACTTGCATTTGGATTTTTCTTCATAACACCTACACTTTTAAATGTTCTACTTTCTCTTGGAGAAAATCTATTTAACGTACAATTAACTGCAAATAACTACCTTATATTTGTATTCATACTTCACTTCCCTCTAGGAATAATATTTGAACTTCCCAGTTATTGCAGGCTTTTTAACATCACTACACATTATAACACCACAAATTTCTGATAAAAACAGACGATACGGATACTTTTTTTCTACTATGTTTCTAGCAGTTGTCCTAACTCCAGCTGATTTTTATAAGTGATTTGACAATGACAGCACCGTTGATTCTACTATATGAAAGTAAGTGTTCTTATTAGCAAAATATTTATAATAAAAGGAGATAAAAAAATGGGAATTTTTTAGAGATATCGAGCACCTGGTGTTATTATCCTAATTCTCGGTGCATTATTAATTTTTTTGGACCAAAGAGACTTCCTGAATTAGGAGAAGCCATCGGAAAAATGATTCGAGAATTTAAAAATCAGTTTCTGGAATTGATTTGGAAAAAAAGATGATAAAGTTACAGAAGATAAAAAGAAGATAAATAAAAACAAGAGCAGTCTCATAACTATGAACCGCTCTTTTTTATAAATGAAAACTTACAAAATCGACCTAAAAATATGATATAACAACTTTATGGCATATGAAAAAGATTATAGATTTTAAATTTTATTACAGAAAACGGGAAAAACAAAAACACTATTTTAGTTTAATATAAGTTCCAGCACATTGTACGGATGTATAAAATTTAAGAAGAAACAGGATATCCTTTTATCAAGAACACGGAAAAAGAAAATTTAAGATGCTTGATCCAGAAAAACATTGAATATATGAAAAATCCAAAGAATACAGATAAATGCATCCGTGAAATAGCAGTTACTTTGTTTTATTTAATAAATTAGTTTCCCAGTTTAAATAGGTTTTTACTATGACTATAAAAATAAGGATTGATTTTATATATATCAAAGAATCAATCCTTATTTATTTGAGGTTATAATAAATTGTATTTATCAAACTTTTTGAGGAAGTTAATTGAGATAATTGCCCAAACTCTTACTGGTAATCCGTTTGCATCACTGATTCTAGGGTGCAGCTATGAATATAATTGCTCCTATTGGTGGCAATTTATCTAAATTATTTAATACTTCAACTTAAGATTTATCTCTTCCTAAAATGTATCTTTCACCTGCTAAGTCTCCATTTTTAGCACATGTAACAACAGCATCTGTATCAAATGTTTCGTGTCCAACTCAGCAATATTTCGGTTATCGAATAAAATTCTAGGGTGAGATTAGTACCATCCAGGTGTGTATGCATTTCCATTTTCATCGAGCATATCTAATAACTTAAATCAGGCCATCGTTTGCTCCAGATCACTTCTAAATGCTACAAAAGAATTTTTACCGAATTTTTCCATATTTTTCTTCAAATTCTAAAATATCTTCGATACTAATTTCGTAATCATTATTTTCTTTTACTTTTTCACTGAGATCAATAACAACAAGAGGTAAAAATAGTATCGAAATATTAAAATCTTTTGCTAAACAGGCATTTTGTATAAAAGTGTCCTGGATAATCGATGTGAGTACAAATTGCCCTGAAATTTGAAAGTTTAGTATTCTTAAATTCATTTCTGAAAAATCTATAACGGTTTTATTAAGTTCTAAAACACTGGCATTCCTTGCCAATAAGGCTTTCATTTGATAATTCATGTGATAATTCAATCCATTGATGATTTTAATGTTTCTAGTGTTTTCCATCAAATTTGACATAAAATCACTCCTTTGTTTTATTTCATTTTTGATAATTTATTATTCAAATGTTATTTAGTATTATTGTATCATAAGAGAAAAATTTGTATAGTAAAATTAATATTTATGAGAAAAAGAATAATTGAATATATGTAATGAATGTTTTGAAAGATTTTAGATTTTGCTTAGAATTAAGAGGGATTTTGGAAATACAAAGTTGTTATATCATAATTGTACTAAAGATTAGAAAAAGTTTAGAAAGTATTGAGTTAATATGATGGCATTGAGATTAATTTTCTGATTAGATTATTTATGATATTGCTTGGCAAATGAATTTCTGAAAAATAGTAATTTTAAAAATTTTTATAGATAGAAATTGATTGTGAAGCAAAATATAGTGAAACTTATACAAAATCGACTAAAAATATGTATATAACAACTTTATGGCATATGAAAAAGATTATAGAAAAAGAATTTTTAAATTTTTATTACGAAAATGGAAAAACAAAAACACTATTTTAGTTCAACATAAGTTCCAGCATTGTACGGATGTATAAAAACTTTAAGAAGAAACAGAAATCTTTCATCAAGAATACGGAAAAGAAAATTTAAGATGCTTAATCCTGAAAAACTTGATGAATATGAAAAATCAAAAGAATGCAGAATAAATACATCCGTGAAATAGCAAAAGATTTTGGCTGTGGAAAAGGAGACAGTGAAGTAGCACTGAAAAATTAGGATACACAGACAGACAAAATACAGAGAGCAGGACGAGAAAAAGTAAATGATATTATTATCAGAAGCAGGTTCAGGCAGAGAAATAATCTATATTGATGAAACAGGCTTTAACGAATATTACTACCGTGAATACGGCTGGAGTAAGAGAGAATATCTATTGAAGGGAAGAAAAGAGATAAGATATTCAAGAATAAATCTGGGTTGCTGGAAAAATAGGTAATGCACTGATAGGGAGTATGATATACAGGAAACAATGAAAAGTGATTTTTGAAGAATGGTTCAGGGAAATACTTTTAAGAGATATTGAAAAATTAGAGAGAGAGTTCTAATAGTGATGGATAATGCCAGTTTCATAGAAAAGAATATATTAGAAAGGAGACAGGGCATTGTCTATTATTTCTTCCGCTGTATTCGTCGGATTTGAAAATTATGGGCTAATATGAAGAAAAATTAAAAGACATAGCCCATAATTTTTAATACACTAGAAAAAGCAGTTACTTCTGTTTTATTTAATAAATTAGTTCAGTTTTAAATAGGTTTTACTATATTTAAAATTAATTTCACACCTATTTTTCTATAACAACTTAATGTTTTTAAAATAGACTTTTGATATACAGTTTATCTTTATTTCAGAATTATTCTCCTTCAGGTAAAACAAATCCTGCTATTAAATATGCAATTGCTAATAATCCTTCTGTAAGAACTGCTAATACTAACTGCTATTATTCTTATTAGTTAGAATCTTCTCCATGTATTTTGCAAGTCCATCACATACACCCATTATTTTTGTCAGATGCTGATTTTGTTAGTTTTCCATTTTTCCTCCTAAATATTTTTATAAATGAAATTTCAAATTTTTATTTCACATACATTATATCATATCCCTTATATTATATAAATTATTTTTATACTATTCCTTTTAAATAACAGATTTATAATAAATTTAAATTCTCCTTACTTATTCATCAAAGGGTAAAAACCTTTATTATCAAAAGATTCTATCTTTTAAATAGGACTTAGTATTAGATCTTTTGATTAATAAATATTTTTCATATTGTTATGTTTTTCTTTTATTTTCATAAATTGTTTATGTACACAAAACCTATCTTGCAGTAAAGGTTTATCCTAATAATTAAAATTGTGCAAGATTGCTGCATCAACCTATAGCTAGTCTCTATTTAGTAAAAATTATATTTTAATTATTTGAGAATATTAGATTTATACCCTTTATTAGAAAAGTTTGTAATAATTTCGTTATTTAAATGAGGTTTAGTATAAACTATTTGCCTAAATTTTTAACAAAGATTTAAGCATATTGAAGGATTTTTATTTTATCTTTACAATCATCAATATTTTCAAATTCTAAATATCCTACTGTCATATACTGACCTGCTCTAAAATATTTTCTGAAACTTTTCATTTTTAGTATATTTTCGAATGTCACAGTTTTATTTTCGCATTTTAGTATATCTTTCGACTCATTTTCTAATTTATAATTTGAAAAAGTTCTTACGTTTTCAAGCAATTATTTACTTTCTTTTGCGAAATCTTCTTTTGAAGTTCTTTATTATTTTTATGGGAACTGAATATTTTATTGCAATTATATTTTTCTGATTATATTGTTCTATTTGTAAATAAATATCTTCATCGAAGTTTCTGCTAATTTATTAATCTTCATAAAAAACCACCACATTCCATAAATCACCTGATGAGTTATTCATAACTCCCAACTACAATCTTTTTGTCTTCAATAGCATGTTCAATAAATCGTTTTTAATTCTTTATCCGATATCTTTCAGTTTAATTCCAGTCTTCTAAGTCTACTATGAATCTACATCTGCTTTTATGTTACTCAAATAATCATAATAATTTCTAAATCTAAATTCTTAATGTTATCCTCCTATCTTCGAATAATTCTAAAATTTTTCTCTTCTAAATATTACATTTACACCATTTTTCTTTTAAATTTTTCCATATTATCTTCATCATATGTTTTATAATATACTGTATGTTAATTAAAAATTTTATTCAAAATTTACATTTGCAAATACCCAGTAGTAGTTTTTCACTTCATTCATTAATTTATTCATTTCTCTTTCCCATCTTTTATATATTCTTTTAAGTGATATATGTAAGGTGGTATTTCATAATTATCTTTATATTTGCAATTTTCTTCTATATGGTAATTTTTATTAACTCATTTTATGTTCTTCAAGCACTTTATAAATTTTTATATACAACTTCATATTTTCTTTTCTTATATATTTTAAAGCTTTCATTTTCTGTATTGTGTTATGATAAAAATTCAATCTTAAAATAAGGTCCTTCTGTATTATCCATTCTCGATAAGGTGTCTTTTCACTTGTTTCAAAATAGGAAGCCTTTTTCCTAACAAAATTATATTGTGAAAACAACAGAACCATTTCCCTTATTTCTAAAACTTACTATCCTTTCTTCTGATCTCTTTTACAATATTGTGCTATGTTAGATTTTTGCTATATTCCAATCCTTGTGAGATTCTGCTTTACATTCTAAATAATCATTTTCTTGAGTTCTTAATTTTCACAGATACACATAATAACTGTCTAAAATTTCACTTTGTTCTATATTTTCTAAAATTTCTTTAAATATTTCACCTGTGATTTATTTTATTAGCTTTCACATTTTATCAGGACTGAAATAGCCTGTTTTAAAATAAACTGTAACTAGATTTCCATCAATTCTCAAATCTCATTTTCATCTAACTTATTAATTTTTCTTCATACTCTTCTAGTTGTCTTTTCAGGAAGAATTAACCCTTATCATCAATAATGTAAACTCTATTCAACTCTTTTAAAACAACTAATATATCAATTTTCTTAAAGTGCCTTTTTATAAAATTTTCTTGATTATCAAACATTCTCTTCTCCAAACTCTTTTAATAAGTCAACAGCTAATATATTAATTCACTATCACTCGTAATTTAACAATTTAAACACCAACATATAAAAGCATCCTGTGACAGCTCTGACGTTGCAAAATTAAAATATTGTTTCTTTCCACTAAATCCCTTCTTTCTATAAATAATTAATTTATTTAACTGAATCTTCACAATGTAAGCAATAATATTTATGAAATTTTCATTTTCGGATATGTTTGCAGTCTAAAAGAAATGCTTGATTATTAGAATATTAGTCATTATTTGTAATATCTTTTATCTGAGTCAATTCGATATCCTGCTGTTATATTCAAAAATATTTTATAAGTTTTATTTTTATCAAAAGTTTCAGCTTTAGTTTTTAGGTTTTGAAAATCATCAAAGAGTTTCTAAATTTCCTTTTTCAAAAATTACGAAAGATTTTGAGGGTTTTTGAAATCAGTTTTCAAGTCAGCTAAATCAAAGGTAACCATTCCTTTTTACTGTTAAAGTTTTTGTTATTCCGTTGATTCCATTTTAAATCTTCGGCTATGTTGCATTTTATGATAAGTTTGTTTTTGAATCAAATGGGTCGGTATAGCCATTTCCAATATCGTAAATGCCAGTAAAAGTATCGTCAGTGTTTCTGATTATTTCTAAGGCAAAATTTTATCATTTTTCAAAATATGTGTTTAAAATTATCAAAATTACATCTGTATTTTGAAAATTTATTTTAAATCTTTTGTAGTCATTTTTAATTGTAATAATGTTTATATTTTCGTGTGTGATTATTTCTTTTCAATAGTGCTTGAACCCGTTTCTCCTAAATTTATTATTTTTATTTTTGGTATCATAAATTTTTCCTTTTATGAAATTTATTTTTAAAATTTTGTATTCAATAACATAATCTCCCTGACTTCGTACATTTCCGCTCCAAAAACTTCCATAAACTTCGATTTTAGAGTATAGACTGTAGTTTCGATTATTTTCTTTTAACTATTTTTCATCAATATTTCTGCAGTTGGAAATTTATCAAGCACTGCTCGATATAGCCTCTATATTTAAATTCTATTCTTTAAGAGGCCCTGAATGCATAAAATGTATATATTTTCTAAATTCACCATCTTTAAATTTTTCAGAATAATTCAAAATCTTAAATTTCTTGCCAGTATTTTCGATTCCAATAATTCTATCAATCCTGAAAAATTGCAGGGTATTCTTCTTTATTTTCGATGTATGCGATTAAGTAAAAGTAGTATTCAGAAAAACATTATGGACAAAGGCTTTTATATTGTAATTTTTACCTTGTTTATCTTTGTAGTAGTAATTTATATTTATCAATTCCTGATTTTTTATATGCTGTGCTAAATTCCAAATAACTGTAAGCAGATTTTGTCCGTGCTGCAAAGGGATATAATTGGATTTTTCGCTATTGATAAGACCTTTTATTGTTTCTCTGTCATTTCCTGATGGTGATTAACTAACTTATTTATTAGTGTTTGAGTTTCTTTTTCGTTAAATGCCCTCTTTTCAAGTATAATTTTGACTTTATTGCTAAAAGCTCTTCATTAGTAAAAGAATTTTCGCCATTTTTCTTCAAGATAATATCCTTTTTAGATTTTGGAATACTTTATTTCTGCTCCATTTTCTTCCAAAAATAAGCTCTCAAAGTTTCTATGTCTCTTTGAACTGTTTTTATATCAACATTAAATTCGTTAGCTAAATCAGTTCCATTTAATATTTCCTTCTGATACAACCTTTTTATTATTTTTAGTATTCTAATTGATTTTTCTTCAGAATTTTTGATTTTTCTCGCCATAATCAAGCCTTTCGTACATTTTTATTCTATGCTTTAATTATAACTTTATTTCTTATTTTGTCAAATAATCAAAATTTTCTTTTCTAATCTTTTGCAAACCAAATACCACCTTTTTCCTTTCATCTTTAATATATTTATTGTATTCATCTTTATATCTAAACTACCTCTCTTCATTAAATTTTTCTATTTTTCTGTTATTTCATCCAATGTTTTTCTTTATTTTACTCAACGAATCATCTTATCTACTTTTAAATAAAATAACGGAACTTCTTTCTCTTTTAAGTCAACTTCTTCCAAATAAATTTTTGAAAATCGGAAATATATTTTTAATTCATATTGAATTGATTCAAACATATCTTCTTGCAATTCATCAAGATGGAACCAATTTAACACAAACAGTATATCAAATTCTCTATTTCTATTTTTATATATACACATTCTACATTCATCTTTTATCCACTTTATACATTCATAATTTCTATATATCCCATAATTTTCTCTTTTTATCAAAATGCCACCCTAAAAATACGATATAATGATAAAATATTAAAAGAGCCATAACTCTTTTCATTCACTTCTCGCATGAGCTGATTATAATAACTATCAAAAATACTGTCATCAATCTCTTTTTAAAAAGTTTCTAAAAATTCTAAAAATCTTTCTCCACCATACATAATAATTTTTCTCCGCTTCTTCTTTTTCATAATTAGAAATTTTATCAGGAGTAAAGTATACATTTTATTTTATCTGTCTCATTATTTCCTAAATTTTCATTTTATTTTAAATAATTGAACCGCTTCTTGAGTACATTCAAAAATATGGTATAAATTCTTCATAGTCAAAACATTTGAAAATATATATTTTCTTTTTATCCTTTTTCTTTCTATCTACAATTAATAAAAGTGTATATTCATTTAGAATTCTATTAATAAAATACTCATATTGTTTCGAATATAATAACTAGAATAGCATATTTCAATATCTTCTGTGTCTAGTTTTCTCTTTCAAAATTCCCTCAATAAATTTTTGCCATATAAAAAGCTATTTTGTTAGTACTGCCCACCGATCAACATTTAACCATTTTTAGCATCCAATATATATTTCATCATCAAATTTTGTATTGTAAAAAGCATCATTTTCAATTAATTTTAAATTGCTCATAATAATTATCTCCTTATAATATACATATACTTTTATAAAGGACATATTTTTGTCTGTCTATTGTACAATTCTCTAAATTTTTAGAGTTTTACACAAATTTAAATTATTATTTTTATTTATTATTTCTTTGCAGTAATCACATAAATTGGATTTTCTGCCATCATCATATTAAAATCCTTAACTTTTTCTATTTTTACTCACAATAATCTGACAAATATCCACATCTTTAAAATTGTATTTTTCAATTCCCTCAACAGCCGTAGATATATTTTCCAGTACAATAAAAGTTTAGTACTAAAAATTCCATCTTCAACAAGGTTATCATAAGAATATTTTATAATTTCTACCGATTTCCAGCTGAACCTCCAATAAAAATTTTATTAAAATTTTTGTATTTAAATCTTTATAGTCCATCTGGAGCCATTCCTTTTTATTATATGAGATTTTCTAATCCAAATTTTTCTTTATTTTTATGAATTAGTTCAACTGCCTCATCATTTCTCTCAATTACAAAAACTTTTTCCGTTTTGTGCAAATCTTGCCATTTCCATACTACAGAACCAGTTCCGCCACCAATGTCAAGACAAATATCATCATCTTTCATCTCCATTTTCCCAAAGACTTACAAAACAGTTTCCTCTTTTTGTCATAGGAACCTTTCCTCTTAAAAATTCTTCATCTTTTTATATGATACATTTTATTACTCCTTATTTTTAAATTATAGTTTAAAAAGAAAGCCAAGAGTAAATCCTAACTTTCTATATTTGTTGTATAGTAAAACTGCTTTAAAGCTGAACTCAAAAAGCTATGACTATTTTACTCAAACCCTAAATTTATATAATTTTCAATAGTTCGGTTTTAAATGGGTTCGAGTATATTTTAAATTAATTTTTTTAATGCCTGAATTGGAGGAGCTACTTTTCCACCACGATTAATTAGCACAGAGCAATCTAAATTATTTATATTTATAATATCTAGCTTCTCCTAAAAGTCCTCCAAACACTACTCTATCACCAGCTTTTTCCAGGAACTGGGATTATTCGAACTGCAGTAGTTTTGCTGTTTACCATTCCAATTGCCATTTCATCTGCTATTATTCCGAAATTACAGCTTCTGAGGTATCACCTGGAATAGCTATCATATCAAGTCCTACAGAACATACACAAGTCATTGCCTCAGTTTTTCAAAGTGTTAAATAACTTTGCTTGTAGCTTCTATCATTCCCCTGATCTTCGCTTACTGGGATAAATGCTCTGTTAAGCCTCCGACACGAGTTGCAGCCATTGCTCCGCCTTTACAGCGTCATTCAATGTTGCAAAGTGCAAGTGTTGTTCCATAAGCTCCGACTGCTTCCAGTCCAAATTCTTCAGTACATTTCCAACACTATCGCCTACTGCTGGAGTTGGTGCAAGTGACAAGTCAATTATTCAAATTCAACCCCAAGTCTTTCAACAACTTCTTTTTCCGATTAATTTCTCCCATTCTTGTGATTTTGAAAACTTACTTTTTATTGCTTCTGTTATTTCATCAATTTTTGCTGTTTTTGAAATGTTGTAGTGTGTGTCTTACAACCCTGTTCACTAATTCAACGTTTAGCACAACATCTGGATTTTCTACCCCATGAAAATGCACCCGCCATAAACGGATTTATCAGGAACAGCATTTGTAGAATACGACAAATTTGCGGCTGCCAGTCCGTCTTTATTTTTGGAAAAGTTCAGCCAGTTCCTTTACAGTTTTTCCCATCATTTTTACAGCATCAAGTTGATTCCCTGACTTTGTAGAGCCTACATTTACAGAGGAGCAAACTCTGTCTGTTTCAGAAAGCGCTTTGGAATACTGTTTATCAGTTTAATATCGCCTTGTGTAAAACCTTTGTCCATCAAGTGCTGAAAAATCCTCCAATGAAGTCAATTCTATTGTTTTTGCCGCTCTATCCAGTGCTTTTGCAAAAATTGTGTAATCTTCGGCGTTAGTTGCATTTCCAATTATTGAAATTAGAGTAACAAACTCTTTTATTAATAATTGGCATATTGTATTTACTTGCCACTTCATCAGCAATTTTTACCAAATCTTTTCCATTTTCTGTAATTTTGTTATAAATATTTTCTGCTGTTTTTCGGCATCTGCATCAATGCAGTCAAGCAGGCTTATTCCCATTGTGACAGTTCTTACGTCAAGGTGCTGCATTTCTACCATATCTATCGTTTCCAGTATCTCATCAGGTAATAAATTCATTTTTCCCTCCTAAATTTCTTATAATAATTGCTCTCGAAAAATTCTGAAAAATTATATTCTGTGCATCGCCTTGAAAAATATTTTTCATGTTGCAAGTAAACTCTTACTCAATCTTTTTCCTCAACCGCCTTAAACTCTTCCTGTAATCCTTTTTATATCCGTATTTTTAGAAGCTTCCACAAGCATAATCATCGCAAAAATATCATTTTTCAAACACTTTTTGAGTTATGTCTATAATATTCAAATTAAGTTCACTTAACTTTGTCGATACATTCACAACAATTCCTGATTTATCGGCTCCAATAACTGTAATAACTATTCTATCGCTCATCTTCATACCTCCATCTTCATAAAATTTAAATTATTTTTAAATATGCTAAATTATCGCATAAATTTAGGTATTTAGCAAAGTAGAAAATTTAATTGCTATTTATTACTTAAAGTGATATAATTTGTCATATTTAATATATAAAACTACTTAAGGAGGAAAAATAAAAATGAAATTTTGAATTTTTCAAAAGAGCTTTTGATATACACATTAAAAAGAAATATATTCATTTTTCTGAAACTTTCATTATTAATATTTATAACTATCATTATTGGAATTTCAGCTATTGCTATTTTTTAATTCAAAAAGCTAAAAAGGAAAATGCAGTTATGAGTATATACTCTTTAATGTTTTCTGATGCCAATGAAGACAAAAATCATAGGTTCAGACATTTTTCAGAAAGAGAAATCTATCTTATATGGATATCCTTCAGAGCTTAGACGACATAAAAAATAACAGGCAGGTAAAAGGTATCATTATTTCCTTGATACGATAAACTTATCATCTTCAAAAATTGAAGAACTTTCGAAAAATTTGAGGAATTAAAGGCAAACAACATATATATGCTTTTTGGAGCTTATATTACAAACGCTAACTATAAGCTAGCCGCCATTGCAAATGAAGTTATAATGGTTCCTTCCACTTCTGCTAGCTTGGATTTAACTGGTTATCATTATTCAGATATTTACTATAAAGGATTGTTTGATAAATTAGGGAGTAAATATGGAAGTTGTGCGTATTGGAAACTACAAGTCTTATGGTGAAAATTATACTGGAAATGAAATGACTCTGAATTACGTTCAGAACTTACAAGAATACTGGAAAACAGATATGATAAGTTCATCACTGATATTTCCAAAAATCGTAAGATTGATAAAAATGCACTAAACAACGATATTGTAAATGGAACTGATACAAGCTGACACCATTTGCAGCCCGTGATAAAAAACCTGGTTGATAAACTGGAACATTTTTCTGATTTTCACAAAAGCGTTTAAATATTCGTGAAGATAATGTAGCAGATATTACTGACTATTACGAAAAAGGGTAAAAAGATCGAAAATATTGGAAATCCTAGAAATGGAACTATTGCTGTAATTTATGCTGAAGGTTCAATTCTATACGATCCAAAATGGAGTTACAGAAGGAGTTATAACACCTGATAATATCCTTGAAAAAGTTGAAAAAGCTATGAAAACTAAAAATTTAAGAGGAATTGTGCTTCGTGTAAATTCAGGCGGGGGTTCAGCTCTTGCTTCAGAGTAATTTATCAGGAACTGACAAAACTAAATATTCCAATTTATGTTTCAATGTCTGATACTGCAGCTTCGGTGGTTACTATATCTCAATGGCTGGAAATAAAGTTTTGCAAATAATGCCACAATTACAGGTTCAATTGGAGTGGTTTCAATGATTCCAAAACTTTACAATGCACAGAATAAATATGGAGTTCATTCAAATTCAGTCTCAAAAGGAAAATATTCTGATATCAATGACAGTTTTTGCTCCGCTATCTGAAGAATCTCGTGCCAAAATTACTCAATCAATGGAAGAAACATACAAAGAATTCAAATCACGTGTTTCTAAAAATCGTAAAATTGATGAAAATACTCTTGAAAACTATGCACAAGGTAAGATATGGCTTGGAGATGAAGCCAAAAATATAAATTTAGTTGATGGAATTGCGAGTCTTGATGAAGTTATAAGAATAATGGCAAAAGATTTAGGATTACGACAAAATTACGCTGTAGAAAATATTTATCCGGAAGAAGATTTTTCAAAGAAACTAAAGATCTCTTACAAATATGATTACAGAAAAATTCAGTTTATCAGCACAGTTACAAAAAGTATGCCTCAAGCAAAAGCATTTAGCGAATACGACTTTGCAGTACAAAATCAAAAATAAACCACTGTATTATTTAACATATAAACTGAGTTTATATTAATAAATAAATTTAAGCGAAGTGAAAAAAATTAGAACATTTATAAACTAAATGCTTTTTGAAACTTCGCTTTTTATATCTAAAAATACAGGATTATACGTTATCCTAAATTAACGTAAATATTTTTAGTGAGGATATATATTATATGAATAAAAAGCAATTTTCAAATTGATTAAAGAATATTTTTTTAATTGGACTAGGTACTCTTATTCTTGCAATTGACTCAATTTTTCTTTTTCCCAAACAAAATAGCCAGTGGAGGCGTAACTGGATTAGCACTAGTCGTAAACAGCATATTTGGATTTTCATAGGACTTTTTGTAGCCATTAGAAATCTAATCCTATTTACTTTAGCCTTTATCGTGATTAGTGGGCAATTTGGATTTAAAAAGTATTTATGCAACTGTACTTTTATCTGTTTTTCTTTCACTTTTTTGAAAAATTTTATCCAAATTATACTCTTACAAAGGATATATTTTTAGCTACTATTTGGAAGTACTATTTGTGCTTTGGGAGTAACTATCATCTACTTATACGAGTCTTCTACTGGAGGTACTTCAATAATTGCTAGAATTGTTAACAAATATTGCCATATTGGCTATGGAATGTCTAGTTTTATCGTTGATGCCATTGTTACTCTGTTAGCAATTTTCGCATTTGGGATAGAGCTTGGACTTGTTAGGCTTTTTAAGTGTCTATATAACTGGTTTTATTACCGATAAATTCATTGAAGGATTTAATTCACGAAAACAGATTATGATTATTACATCTAATAAAGATGTTGTCCTAAACTATATTCTAAAAGACTTTGACAGAGGTTGCACTGTTCTTAAAGGTGTTGGCGGTTTCTCGGAACAGAAAAAGACATTTTAATAACGATTATTGAAAAAGACAATTTATACAATTAAGAAAGTTTTTAAAAAGAACATGACCCTTCTGCTTTTGTTACAGTTACAGATACTACAAAAGTCTTTGGAGAAGGATTTGATCAACTGCATTAACTTTATTAAAAAATTTATTTGACAAAAATGTTTTTATGATATAATGTAATCAAGAAATATTTGTAATCATTTCAAATTAAAAATAATAATATTATTAAATTAGGAGGAATTATGTCTTTAATTGGAAAAATCGAAAAATTTTACAGCTCAAGCTTATCAAAATGAAGAATTTAGAGAAGTTAACTTTGAAAAGGATTTTTAGGAAAATGGAATGTTGTAGTCTTCTATCCAGCTGATTTTACATTCGTGTGTCCTACAGAATTGGAAGATTTAGAAGATCACAGGGAAGAATTGGAAAAATTAGATTTAATGTTTATTCAGTAAGTACAGATACTCACTTTACTCACAAAAGCATGGCATGACCATTCTGAAGCAATTGGAAAAGTAAAATATACAATGATTGGAGATCCCTACAAAAGCTATTTCAAGAGAGTTTTGAAGTATTAAATGAAGAAACTGGATTAGCTTACAGAGGAACATTTGTTATAAATCCCGAAGGAAAAATCGTTGCTTATGAAGTAAATGATGAAGGAATTGGAAGAGATGCCTCAGAATTAGTAAGAAGAGCGAAAGCTGCAAAAATTTGTTGCTGATAATCCAGGATTAGTTTGTCCTGCAAAATGGAAAGAAGGAGAAGCTACATTAAAACCAGGATTAGACTTAGTAGGTAAAATCTAATAGTTTTTAGGTTTGGTAAATTATAGAGTTTAACTATTTAGAAAGGAGAAAATATGGCTTTACTGGATAGCAATATTGTAGAACAGCTAAAAGGTTATTTTGACAATATTAACGGAAATATTGAATTAGTATCATTTCTGACGATAGCGAAAAATCAAATGAACTAGACAGCTTCTTAAAGGAAGTTGATGTAATTTCTGAAAAATAAATTATATAAAAATCATTTGAAAATGATAAGGCTGATTTAGAAAAAAGCAAATATTACACGTCCAATATCTTTTACAATTTTAAAAGATGGAGAAAATACTGAATTAATTTTTCGGGAATTCCTGGAGGACATGAATTTAACAGTTTTATTCTAGCGATTTTAGGACTTGCAGGATTAGGTAAAAAGCTGGAAGGAGAGCAGCTTTCAAAAGTTGAATCAATCAATAAACCTGTAAATATCGAAACATTTATTTCATTATCTTGTACACATTGTCCGGATGTTGTTCAAGCTTTAAATTTAATTTCGACAAATAATAAAAACATTACAACAACTATGGTTGATAGTGCTGTATTCTTTGAAGAAGCAAAAGAAAAAGATATTCAAGCAGTACCAGTTGTATTTATAAATGGAGAACAAAAATCAGTTGGTGCAAAAACTATGGAGGAATTAATAAATCTCGTTATTAATGCTTAATTACATAAAGTGAAAATTGATTTATCTAAAAAAATAAATATTTTAAGAAAAAAACTTGTGAAATAAAAATAGAATTTTGTACTTCTAAACTTGTAAAATGAAAAAGTTTAGAGGTACTTTTTAGTTTATAACAGATTTTGCTTAAAAAGTAAAAATTATATTTTAATTATTGAAAATATTAGATTTGTATTTTTTTATTAGAAAACTTTTGTAAATAAATTCGTTATTTAAATAGATTTATACTCAAACCCATTTAAAAATTAAACTACTAAAAATTATATTGATTTAGGGTTTGAGTAAAATAGTCATAGCTTTTTGAGTTTAGTTTTAAAGCAGTTTTTACTATAGAATTGATATACTTAAAAATATGGATTTTATTTTCATTATAAAAAGAAACTTAATTCATTTTGCTTCTGAAAAAGTTTCTATTATATTATTAATTTCAGTTTCTTGATTACCTGTATTGTTTTAAATTTGAAGCATCGTCATTTACAGTATTCTCGTTGTTACTAGAATTTGTTGATGCTGGTGTTTCATATTCTGATGCATGTAATCCATCTTCAGGAACTTGATAATTATTTATCTTTTTATAGTTACTAAACCAGTTTTATTAGAAATAGTTCCATTAACATTAAGAACAATAATATCTGTATCTGTAACTCCATATTTTTCACTAATAAAGTTATAAATTTGGTCTAATAACCCAGAATCATCTTTTACTGTGTAAGTAATTACTTTATTTGGAAATACCAAATTATCTTTTACATAGGTAAATGTATTTGTTGATTTTGTATATTGACCCTTCAAAAGTTTTACTTATAGGTTTTTTGCTGCTGTTCCAATTACAGATATTGTTAACATCATTAACATTAATAATATTTTTTTCATGAAAAGCCTCCTTTATTTAGTATTATTTGTGGAATCCTAAATCAGCGGGATTAACATCTCCTGAGATTTTTTTACAGTTCCACCTTTTTTTCAAATTCATTTCTCATTAAAGCAACTTTTTTTATGAGTTCAATTGTATCATTTTCCAAACTAGAACTATTATATCGTCCTTTTGACCAATATTCAATAATGAGAGAACTATCTCCACAAATTATCTTTGTATCGTATTTTTTAGCATAAACAAAAAGCTGTGTAAATTCCGACTAGTTCACCAAAAGTTATTTGTTCTAGTGTCAGCGACATAATAATTTCCAAATTCATTAATACTTTTTTCATTCATAATTTTTATAAAGCAGTGAATTACCGTCAAAAATCAGTTAATCTGACTTCCACACCGTTACCACGTCCCTGTTCCTGCATCAAAATAAATTGCATTTTCGCTCTAGTTCAGAATAGAGTTCTAGTCAAATCAGCCTTTTTCTCTTTTTCTCATAATTTGCTCCGAATTTAACCATTCTTTCTGCTTCAGAAAAAGTTTTTAAATGATTTATAACGAGGCTTTCTTTACCAGCTTACTTTTTTTGACAATCTGTCCCAGCTTTTCAAGTATTCCATTTTCATTTGTATCTATAATGAAATAAGCATAGAAATTTTTTTATTTTTTTGCCATTTTTTTAATAAATTTATTTGAATTATAAATTTCAATCCTCCATCAACTCTCAAAACTTGTCCCTGTAACAAATTTAGACATGTCACTTGCCAAATATAATGCAGCATTTGCAACATCTTCAGCATCTCCCATCTTTTCTAAGTGGAGTATTTGCAGGTACAGTTTCTACAACTTTTTCAGGCAATACGTGAGTCATATTTGTTTCGATGAAATCCTGGTGCAATTGCATTTGATCTAAGATTTTTTCTACCAAATTCTTTTGCCCAAGTTTTTGCCATAGCTATTACTCCACCTTTTTGTAGCTGCAGTAGTTAGTTTGTCCTGCATTTCCATCAATTCCTACAACAGAAGCCATATTAATTACACTTGAAGCTTTTGCTCTTCAATAGTAAAGAAACAAAACCTTGCATCACATTGTAAACACCTTTTAAGTTAATATCAATTACTAAATCCCAGTCTGCTTCCTTCATTCTTTGAAGTAATGAATCTCTTGTAATTCCTGCATTATTTACAAGAATATCCAATCTTCCATATTTTTTTCTTTGATTTCATTTGCAATCTCTTTTTATATTTTTCTCTATCAGTAACATTTAATTTTACATGTGAAACATTTTCATGGCTGTAATCAGGATCAATTAAATCTCCGAAATAACAGTAGCTCCATTTTCAGCAAATTTTTAGTGCGATTTCCTTTCCAATTCCTCTTGAACCACCTGTAATTAATGCAATTTTACCATTTAACACTATATTTTCCACCTTTTCTTTTTCCATATTTTAAGATTTATAATTATAATTCTAAAATAACTAAACAATTATTTCTAAAGAATTTAAAACTTCAAGTTTTACTTTTGTAAGATCCTTTTTCCAGGATTTTTCTATTTTTGAAAAAAAGCTCCATAACTCAAGTCAATTACACGTCCTTTAGTAAAAGGTCCTCTATCATTAACTTTTACAACTACTTCTTTTCCGTTGCTCAAGTTTGTTACTTTTACTTTTTGTACCAAATGGAAGCGATCTATGTGCTGCTACCATTTCATGTCTGTTATGTCTTTTCTCCACTAGCTGTTCTGCTTCCATGTAAATCCTTTACTATAGTATGAAGCAGTTCCAGTTTGTGAATGTTTAGAACTTCCTGAATTTGAAGTTTTTCTTTTTGTAGAAGTTTTGTTTGATTTTACAGCATATAAATCAGCACTATTATCAACAGCTTTTTATCATTTCGTTTTTTTATGTAAATTATATTATTGTTATCAGTATTTATTTCTGCAGCCAATGATAGTGATACTACTAAACCTGCAAACAAAAGTAACTATTTTTCATTAATTTTCTCCTTAAATAAAAATTTTTTATAACATCAAATTGTTATAGTGTTTAACATTTAAAAAGGATTAATTTTAAAGTTTAAACAACTTCTACATTATATCATATTTTTAATGTTTAATTACTTATTTTTACTTAGTTATTTCAGTTTCAGGTTGTTTAACGTGTTGAATTTTTGGACTATTTACATCTAAAGTTTCAAATGAGTATCCTGCTTTTCTATATCCGTCAATAATTCTTTGTAAAGCTTGGACTGTTGTTTTTTTGGCATTTGTATCGTGCATTAGGACATTAATATCAGGATGTGTTGTACAGACGCCGTATTTAACCAGTTTTTCCACAGGAACATTATTTTCGGAAGCGTCAGTAGAATCACAGTTCCAGTCAAAATACACATATCCTTCTTTTGTCATTCTGTTAATTATAGCCGTTTTTAAAGCCTTTAGATGCTATCGCATTGCTTGAACCGCCTGGAAATCTTGTGATTTTTACATCTAATCCTGTTGTCGATTTTACAGCATCTCTTATTTTATAAAGATCTTTAAAGAAACTTTCCTCGTTTGCATAAACTTCTTTATATATGTGTGAATAGGTATGCAACCCAAGCGCATGCCCATGATCAATTATTTTTTTATAGTCGTTATAATTTTTTTCCGATTCCAATTACAAAAAATGTCGCTTTTTATATTATTCTTTTTCAAAATTTCAAGTATTTGATCAGTGTGTCCTGAAGGCCCGTCATCAAAAGTCAAGTATACAGTCTTAATTTTTTGTCAGCCTTTCAGTTGTTCATATTGTGCCTTTCACTTCTGCATAGTAAGTGCAGCTAAGCTCCTCAGTTTTCTTGTTCTTATCGGCAGTCAATTTTTTACATTTGATTTTAGGTTATTATGTTCTATGAATTTTGCAGTTGTTCCAAAGATATGGAAACCTGAATATAAAAAAATCCTAGCATAGTAGTATTAAACCGATAATTGATAATATTTTTCATGTTTTTCTATCCCTCTCATTTCTTATTTATATTTATTTACTAGTCTTCAACTTTTTTTATAGCTTTCTTCACTATGTTTTACACGTCCGTTAAGAGCTTTCGACTTCTTTTTTCAAGTGTCTGCTTTATTTTTCTTTTCAAAACAGGGATTTCCTTTTTCAAATTTTTCTTTCTGTTTTCGATTAATACGAAAATGTGAAAATGCAGACTAGAGTATTGAAAATAAATAAAAGCAGAAATAAATTGCGATTTGTTTCCTAATCCATTATTTCTACCATCATGATCATCTCTGTAATCATAAAGAAATTGTTGTTGTTTTTGCCATTGTTCTCCTCTTTTTCTATATTTATTATTTTTAATTTTACCTAAAATCTAGTTGATTCATTTTTATGCTAAATATTAGATATGTATAATAGTAAAAAGACCTCTTAAAAAAAGAGGTCTCATAAAAGGGGGTTAATTGAGGTTTCAGATCTTTTAATCGATCTGAATATAGTATACACTATAATCATTAAACCACCAGTTAAATCAAAAATTGTTTTTTGATTAATTTATTTCTCTTTTTAGTAAATAGTTACATTATTTATGTTTTTAACTAAAATTATACCATAGGTTTTACATTCTATCTACAGTCTTAATTCCAAGAAGACAAGTCCTTCCTTTTAAAACAAATGCAGTTTTTTCGCCAGTAAAATTCGTGCATCCATGACTTTTTATTTTCTTCCTTCAGAAATAGAACTTGAATTATAGAAATTATTAAATAATTTTGCTATGTCAAATAAATAGTCTGCTATTATGTTTGGACGATAGCTTTCATACGATTTTACTACTGTCTGTGGAAATCTTAGAAGCTCAACTGCTAATTCTCGCTCAATGCCGTTCATATTTATCTCAAAAATAATGTCTTTATTTTTCTACATTAATATTTTTCTTCCTTCAATTTTTCTGAAAAATAGACATAATCCGAACATAAGTATATTGCAAGTAAGGATCCTGTATTTCCTTCAAAAGCTAAGAACCTTGTCCCAAGTAAATGTTATATCAGAAGTTCTGTTTTGGCTTAAATCAAAATATTTTTATAGCTCCGCTTCCCGACAATTTCAGCAATTTTTTCTTTTCTCATCTTCAGGAATATTCGGATTTTTTCATCAATTACCTTTTTAACTTGAGTTTTTGCCTCATCCAGCAAATCAACAAGTCTTATTATATTTCCACTTCTAGAAGAAAAAAATCATTCCATCTCCAAATCTCATAATTCCAAATACAACATGGGTCTTTTTGTAATTATAAGGTTCTCCCAGCATTTCTCCAATTTCAAAAACCTGCTTAAAAGTGATTTTTGCTGCTGTCATCAGTCAGATAAACAGCCTCATCTACATTTAATTCATCTTTTTCTAAATTTCATTGTAGCCAGATCAGAAGTTGTATACAGGAAAGCTTCCATCTTTTTTCTGCACAATCGCAGGTGGCAGCTTGTCATTTTCAAAAACACAACCAATGCTCCCTGATCTTCACGTGCAATGCCTTTTTCCTTTAATTCTTCCAATACAGATGGCATCATATCATTGTAAAAATGATTCGCCGTAGTAATAGTCAAAGTTTCACATCAAGCCTATCATAAATTTTATTGTATTCCTTTTATGAAATATCTATAAATTCCTTCCACAGTTTTTTGATTATCTTCATCTCCAAGCTGTAATTTTTTCAGTTCTTCACGAGCCTCATCTTCCAAAGCAGGATTTTTTAGCTTCATCAGAAAAACTGCACATAAATTCTTTCGAGTTCACCAATCGGATCTTCTTCATAGCCTTTTATTCAGCCAATTTTTATAAGCTACAATGAGTTTTTCCAAACTGTGTTCCCCAATCACCAATATGATTGTCAGCAAGTGTATGAAAATCCCAAAAATTGTAAAATTCTCTTTTGATAGAATCTCCAATAATTGTGCTTCTCAAATGTCCAATGTGCATTCTTTTTAGCAATATTGGGAGAAGAATAATCAATAATGACAGTTTTATCTGTATTTAAGAAGGAAAAATCATATTTCTCATTTTCCACTAATCTCTTCATTTCAAAAAGCTATTTTTCAAATAAATATTAATAAATCCCTGATCCCTGCAATTTCCAACTTTTTCAATAATATCATTTTCTTTTAAAATTATCTACAAGTGTATTTGCAACTCTCGTGGATTTTTTTACCAATTAATTTTTGAACTGACCATCGCAAAATTTGTCTGAAAATCTCCAAATTCTTTTTTCGTGGAATTTTGAATATCGACTTTTTCTGTATAATCAGCACCAAAAATATTATTTATATTTTCTGAAAATAATTTTTTTAATTTTATTGTCAACAATTCCATTATCTTTAAAACATTTCATCCTTTCCTTTCATAGATTTACGTTAATTTATAGGATAACGCATAATCCTTTTTATTAAAAATATTTACTTGAATATTATATAACAAATTTTAATAAAATTTGAAGAGTTTATTTATTATTTGACTAAATAAAAATTTTAAATTTTTAATTAATGTATGCCTTTCTTTCTCATTTGATAGCTGTTTATTAATGATATTCAAATATAAAACTATGGAAATATATGTCAGCTTTTTAGCATGTATTTATTAAAACAAAAATTGACAGAAAAAATAAAAAAATGTTAAAATACTATAAATTATATACGTATATTTAATATTTAAAAAAACAAACAAGGAGAGAGCATGCTATTTTAAAGAAACAGAAAGATTTTTTAAAAAGAATATTAAAGAAAAAAATACAAATATACAAAAAAATGCTGTTAATAACATTTTTTAATGACAGGTGGATTGGGAATGGCAGCGCCAATAACCCCAAATGCAAATGGAGAATACATTGTAAATTCAGGTACAGGAGATGGAGAAATTTTAAATTTTTCTAATTCATACAATTCATGGAGCATTTAGAATTAGTGAGGGTAAAAATTTACTTTGAAAGGATACGGAGATATTGATGCGACAACGCAAGCACCTTTGTTTACACTCTAGAACTGCAATAACAGTCACAAATTCAAATACAGAATTTGAGGCAACAGGTACAGGTGTAGGCGGGGATTCTGTTGAAATATCCATTCTTCCCGTCAAAAGAAGCAATTTTATATACAGTAACAGATCCAATTACTGGTGTAAGTTCTAGTGCTATAAATCAAAAAGTAACTTTTAAAAGATGTGTTTATATGGGCACCAAGAAATTCGACAGAATCTACTGTGAAAGTTGAAGCAAAAAATGGAAAGAGCATAAAAATGCAGAACTTAATTTAATTGGTAGTAATGGTTTTAAATCACAAATTCATTCAAATAATAGTGGTTGGGTAGTTGAAGTTGAAGCTGATGAAACAAATGGCGTTTATTCAGAACTAACAGTTAATGGAATAGATGATGGCACTGAAGGCGATGGAGGAACGCAAATATTAGGTTTAATGACAAAACAAGGAAAATCTGTTTTAAATGTAAATTTAATAGATGGAGCATACTGGGGATTAAGTAAAAACAATTCACTTTCTGAACAAAGAGCAACACTTAATTCATTAAATATAGGTAATAAGTCCTTTATATCATTTGATGAAGATAATGTTACAGAAAGTGACGGAGTAACTTCAATTTATTATATAAAATTAACATCTGATGGAATTAATAATGATGGAACTCTTAATAACAGTGGACTTATTCAACTAAAAAGTGATTCCAGCAAGGATAAACTTACTATAGAGGAAATTATCATGGAAATAACGGTACGATTGAAATGAATACTATTTAGAATGCTCCAGGAGATGAAAATGGAGTAAATTCAGAATCAGATTTAGTTTATATTACAGGAAATGCTACAGGGACAACAAAGGTAGTACCAGTTTATGTTGACGACACTCCAGAAGAAAAATCAATTTGATAATTATATTCCAGGAAATGTACAGCAATTATCACAACGTATAAACAGTGTACCAGTTGTAAAAGTAGCTGGAAATTCTGCACCAGCTACATTTACTGGAACAGCAAGAACGGCCGGAGCGGCAGAGGCTCAACTTGCGAGCAGACAAGTTAATGGTATTTGGGAATATTACTGGACTATTGCGCCTTTTGGCAGTTCTGGAGCTGCTGCTGGAGCGATTGGTGGCGCTGGAAGTGCTGGCAGTTCGGCTTTGAATCCTCCGATTTACATTATGGCACAGCCAGTGTCGGCTTATGTGTTAATGCCAAAAGTAAATATGGAAATGGGTTATTCTTCTGCTGGAACTTTATATGAAAGAAGAGGAGAAAACCAAATATTAGATTTAGAAAAGATGTCAGCTGATAAAAGGCAATTATGGACAAGAATTTACGGTAGTGGTGTAAGTGAAAAAGGTAAGGAAAGATTTGAATACAAAAGTAATCTTTATGGAGTGCAGCTAGGGGCATGACTTTAAAAATAAATAAGGATAAAAATGGGTATAATCATTTATTAGGTGGTTATATTTCATATAATAGGGCAAGTGCAGATTTTTGACAGATACCGTACTGAAAATGGAAGAATTTCTGATGATAAATATACAGGTAAAAGGAAAAGCGGAAAGTATTTCATTAGGTATTACAAAAACAAAAATATACAGAAAACGGCTCATATTATGATTTAGTAGGACAAATTTCATATTTACAAAAATAAATATAAATCAAGAGATGACTTTAATGCAAAAACAAAGAGGATATGGATTATTATTTTCAGGAGAAACTGGAAAATCATTTGGAATTGGAAAAACTGGGACATGGGCAATTCAGCCACAAGCACAGTTAATATATCAGCACTTGAACACAAAAGTCGTTTAATGATGGATTGAGAAAAAGTCAATCAGGATAATAGAAATGGATTACGTGGAAGAACAGGAATCAAACTTTCTTATAATGGAAATTCAGATGAGGGGCGAACAAATACATATTATGTTGTAGCAAAATGTTTGGCATGATTTTTACAAAATATGAAAATAAATACACAAACATAGGTTCTGACAAAGTAACTGAAAAACTTGGTACAACTTGGGGAGAAATAGGGTTAGGAGCACAAGCTCCATTAGGACAAAAAGCAATTTATACATTGACACAAGATATGAACAGTCATTTGGTAATTCAAGACGTTCTGGATTCAGAGGAACAATTGGATTTAAAACATACTTTTTAATAAAAAATTTTAGTTGATTTAAAATAACTTATGTGATATGATTATTTCCGTAAAACTAACTAACATTTGGAGATAAAAAGAGATGTCGCATCACTCTTTTTCCTTTTTCAGGAATTTTTTTCAATTAAGTATCTCAATACTTCCAGTAAAAATTAGTAAAAGAATTTTGATAGTTTCTTTCTCTCATCTTTATTCACCTCTAACATTCGAGTTAATATATTATAACATAAATTTTATTTTAATTAAAAATTATTTTTAATAAATTCAGAGAATTAATATAAAAATAATTTTTCATTTATTAATATAATTAAAATAAATAAACCATCATCTCGTAACAGTCATCTTTTGTAATGCTTCCATTATCTATCTTAAATTGCCAGTATCCATCTAAGATTATTGAATAAATAATAACTAATTAAGGATTGGATAACACCAGCATGAGCGTACAACAAAGTATTCTTTTTGTTTTGATAATCATTTCTTTATTTTTCTCAATTTTTGTCACACTTCGTTTTTTGCAAATCAGAAAGGCTTTCTCCACCTTCTGCCTTAAAATGTTTCTCCAGTTATTTTTCATTTCATTCGACATAATGTGGGAAACTGTTCTTCAATGTCTTTGTAAGTTTTTCCTTCAAGTATCCCAAAATTCAGTTTCTCTTAGATTTTTCAGAAAAAAATGCTGTTTTTATATCTTTTGTCAATTTCTAAAAGTTCTAAACTTTCTCAGCATCGATTTAAGTCGCTTGAAAATATTATATCTATTTTTTTCACTCATTTTTCAAGTTTTTTTCGTATTTTTTTAACTGGTTTATTCCTGTTGTGATTCAAACTTGGATTTAGATGTCCGTAATATAAATGTTTTTGTTATAGTCTGTTTCACCGTGCCTTATAAATAAATATTTCTGTCATTTTATTTCATCCCTCTTTTTTTACTATATTTGCTGTATTTTATTTTAGTTATCGTAAAATAATCCCTAAAAATAGCACTAAAATTGAAGTCAGCTCAAGAGAAGCTCCCATTGTGTCGCCAGTTATCCCTCCAATCTTTTTTCGTACATTCAGCATAAACATAATGATAAATAAAAGTGCAATAAATACAGCAATAGTACCTTTTGTTCCAATTATAAGAAAATACTAGAGCATTTGGTCAAAAATAAGTGAAAAAGATTACTTCAAAAAAATGCCATTTTTCAGAAATTATGGCATTACTCATTCCAGATTTTTCTAGCATAATCTAGTAAAGACCAGCATTTGTAGAGGTTGATAAGCCTTGCAATGATTGGAAAAATTATTAGATATTTTGGGTTTATTGCTGATAATTTCAGAAATTATAGTAATTTTTGTAATAAAAATATAAAATTAAACAACTAGTTCCATTTGTTCCAATTCTTGAATCTTTCATAATTTCCAGCATTCTTTCTTTTCTTAGCATAGCTAAAAAGTCCGTCAAAAGTATCAGCAAGTCCATCAATATGAATTATTCCAACAGCTCATAATTTCGATAATTATTAATAAGTACAGCAATTATTGTCTTTACTGTAAAAAAATGTTTTTAAATAGAGTTGCAATTAAAAAGTGTGTACAAATATAGAAATTAATCCAATGATTAAGCCAACTAAATGGAAAAAAATTTGATTGATTTTCCCAACTTTTTTCTCACTGTAATCTACTTTTATTGGGAATCAGAATACGAGTCATAAATTGAATTAAAGATAATAAATTGTTCAAAAAATTTTTTTATGTATTTCATAACATAAGCTCCCTATTTTTTTGTTTTTAGAAATTTTTTTATATTTTTATCATTTTTGTTGAAAAATCACGTTATTTATATATTTTTAGTGAAAAAAATATTATGTTATAAATCGTTTGTTTTTTTCTACTTATAATATGTTATCCTATTGTCATCAGAAAAAGTGAAAAGGAGCATTAAAATATGTGGTTTTCCATTATTTATAAACTTGGAAAATAAAAAGTTCTTGTTATTGGGGGTGGAAAAAGTTGCACTAAAAAAATCAGAAAAAGTTTTTAGAGTATGGAGCTGATGTTACTGTTGTTACTGATAACATTAAAGAGCAAAGTATATTAGAACTGAAAATTTAAAAATAGAAGATAACAAGAAAATCGAAAACAATAAAGATGAAATTGAAAAACTTGTAAAAGGATTTCTTTCTAGTTATTTCAGCTACAGATGATGAACAGTTGAATGAAAATATAGCAAAAGTTTGTGATTCTAAAGAGATACTAATTAACAATGTATCTTCAAAAACTCAAGATGAACGCAATGTTTGGAGGAATGTAAAAACATGAGTTTCAAAATTGCAATTTCTACGAGCGGTAAAAACTGCAAACGTTCACGTGCTATGAAAAGTGAAATTCAAAAAGTTCTTGATAAAAATAGAAAAATAAATATTTTAAACTTTTAAAATAACGAAAATGAAAAAGGTGAAACAAAAAAATGTTTAAAAGACATAGAAAATTACGAAAAATGAAGTGATAAGAAATCTTGTAAAAAGATGTTTATGTTCAAAGGAAGATTTGATTTATCCAATTTTTATTGAAGAAGGAGAAAATATCAAGAACGAAATCCCTTCAATGCCAGGGAATTTTTAGATACTCGATTGACAGGCTTTCTGAAGAACTGGATGAACTAGTCAAAATTGAGGGATAAATTGATTTTTGCTTTTTGGAATTCCTAAAAACAAGGATGCCTGTGCAACAGAAGCTTACAATGAAAATGGTATTATTCAGAATGCAGTTCAGATTTATAAAGGAAAAATATGACAATTTTTCTTGTAATCTGTGATATTTGCTGCTGTGAATACTACAGTCACGGACATTGTGTATTCTTGATGAAAATGGTTATGTAAAAATGATGAAACTTTGGAAGTTCTTGGAAAAACAGCACTTTCGTATGCAAAAGCTGGAGCAGATATTGTAGCACCTTCAGACATGAGTGGATGGACGTGGAAAAATTTCCAATGTTTCTAGCTCAAAAATAATTTTGAAAATATTCCGATAATGGCTTATTCAGTAAAAATATTCATCAGCATTTTATGGACCTTTTTAGAGATGCTAGCAGATTCAGCTCCTCAGTTTGGAGATAGAAAGTCTTATCAGATGAACTTTTCAATATTCAAAAGATGCGATAGATGAAGTCAATGAAGATTTACGACAGGGAGCAGATATTATAATTGTGAAAGCCTGCAATGGCATATCTTGACATAATAAAAAGGTAAGTGATAAACTTTTGAAATCTCCCAATTGTAGCTTATAGTGTTTCGGGAGAATATTCGATGGTAAAGCTGCATCTCAAAATGGCTGGATTGATGAAATGAAAATTGTCATGGAACAGATGTATGCGATGAAAAGAGCTGAGCAAACGCTATCATTACTTATTATGCAAAAAGAAATTGCAAAATATTTAGAAAAATAAAAAAATAACAAGAAAGAGATAAAGTATGAAAATAGTTATAGCAGGAGCTGGTGTCGTTGGAGAATCGCTTTGCAGCGAACTTTCAGCTGGAGGTAACGACGTAATCTTTAATTGAGAAAAGAAGAAAAAGTATTAAATAAGCTTTGAGAAACTTACGATATAACTGGGACTGGTAGGAAATGGAGAGTCTTACGAGACTTTACTTGAAGCTGGTGCAGAACAGTGCAGATATTTTTATTGCTGCAACAGAATCAGATGAGTTAAATATAATTTCCTCAATAATAGCATTGGTTCAAAATTTACGATAGCAAGAGTAAGAAATCCTGAATACAGTTCAAATATGCAATTTGTAAGAGAAGGACTTTGAATTTCCCTTATGATAAATCCCTGAAATTTGAAACTGCCAAAAATATTGCAAATAAACTGATGTTTCCAGTTGCATTAGTGTAGAGAAACTTTTGGGACAGAAAAGCCAGTTTTATTTCAATAAAGAGTCGAAAAACATAGTTTTTGAACGGGACACAGTTAAAAAACCTGGAATTTGAGTCACAAAGAGACAAAGTTATTATCTGTACTGTTAGAAGAGATGAAAAATGTCTTTATACCAACTGGAGATTTTACATATCCTTGAAGGAGATATTGTCTATATTGCAGATCTATGGAAGCAGTTCGTAAATTTTATGACAGAATTGAACAAAGTAACTTTAAAAATAAAGTCAACAATTGCTTATCGGCGGTGAACAATTTCTCATTATTTGATTGGAAAAACTTATGGAAAAATAAACAAGGTAAAAGTCATTGAAAAATGATAGAACACGTGCAGAAAAACTGAGTGAAGCTATATTCAAAAGCCATTGTAATAAAAGGGAGATGAAGCGGATCAAGAATTTTTGAGTACAGGAAGGTATAAATAATTATGATGCAGTTGTAATTCTTACAGATAGTGATGAAGAAAATGCTGTTATTTCAATGTTTGTAACCCATAACAGATGCCAAAGTGATTACAAAAATGAATAGGACATTATACTTCCTATACTTGAAAACAATACTAGGGAACATCAACGGTTGTGCCCAAAAAGTTATTTCTGATATGATAATAAGAGTTGTAAGATCAAAAACCGATATGCAGGATCCACAATGAGTTTTATTTATACAGACTTGAAAAACCAGAGTGGAATTTATTACTTTTGAAATCAATGAAAAATAGTGCTGCTGTTAATGTTCCGCTAAAAGATTTAAAAATAAAAAGGAATATTGATTGTAAGTATATTACGGGATAATGAAAAATGATTTTTCCCGGGAGGAAATGATGCTATCAAAAACAATGACAGCGTAATGATTAGTAGTAATAGCATCTTCTATCGAAGATTTTGACGATATTTTTAGAATAAAACTGTAAAATTTAAATATACTCGTATCTAAAAGTTAAGCTCTAAATTTACTTTAAATATCGAGTATATTAATTTAAGGAGTAAAATGAATAAAAAAATGATAGGTTTATAACTGGAAAAATACTTATACTTGAAGCTGGATTAATGGTATTTACCTTTAATCATAAGTTTTTTTATACAATGAAAAAGTGCAAAATATAAAATTGCTTATGGCTCTGTAATACTTCTTCTTCTGGCAACTGGTTTTCTCTCTCATGAAGACTTCCTGAAAGATGAACGGATTCAAGGTAAGGAAGGCTATATAATAGTTTCACTTTATCTTGGATTTTGATGTCTATGTTTTGGAGCATTGCCATTTGTATTCTAGAGAAATACCCTTCGTTTTATAGATGCCTTTTTGAAATTGTAAGCGGTTTTTACAACAACTGATCTAGTATAATACTGATCTTAGTAAAATTAGCCATTCTAATTTATTTTATGCAGTTTTTACTCATTTTGTTGAGGAATGGGAGTGCTAGTTCTAGCACTTGCAATTTTTCCCGAGTTCTGCAACTATCAGTTCACGTAATGAAAGCTGAAGTTCCAGGTCCGACATTTGGAAAAGTTAGTGTCAAAATTATCAACAACAGCCGAATGCTTTTATAAAATTTATATTGTTATGACAATTGCTGTAATAATTTTTATTAATGTTTGATGGACTGTAATCTATTTGAGTCTTCGCTTCTTGCATTTGGTACTGCAGGAACAGGTGATTTTCGGAATAAGAAATGGAGCATTTTACCATACAACAACCCTTATGTTGAAATAGTACTTTAGGAATTGGAATGATAGTCTTTTGGAGTAAACTTTAATATTTATTATTTTATTTTAATCGGAAAAATAAAAGATATCTTTAAAAATGAAGAATTAAAATATTATTTACTAATAGTTTTTGGAGCAATCACACTAATAGTTTTTAATATATATCAGACATACGGCTCCATATGAACTGCATAAGAGATGTATTTCTTTCTCAGTTTCCTCGGTTATTACAACAACAGGATATTCTACAGCCGACTTTTCGGAAAATGGCCGTTATTTTCACAAGTTATCTTGCTGATCCTAATGTTTTTGGAGCATGTGCAGGCTCTACAGCTGGGGACTGAAAATATCAAGAGTAGTGTTAATGGTAAAAATCTATTTTGCTGAAATAGTCCAAATGATAAGTCCCAAATCGTGTAGTTACAGTAAAATATGATGATAAGGCAGTAAATGTGAAACATGCAAAAAGCATCGCAGTATATTTTTCTAGTATATTCTCTAGTTTTTTTGGAGGAATTCTTCTAATAATTTCCTATTCAGCAGATGACTTTTATGACAGCATTCTAGTGCTGTTGCAGCCACATTCAAATAATATCGGTCCCTGGACTAGGAAAAGTAGGGTCCAGCATTCAGCTTTTGCTGAACTGAATAATTTTTCAAAAGTAATCCTAAGTTTTGGAATGCTGGGCAGGAAGGCTGGAAATTTTTCCAATGTTAATACTATTTTTCTCCCAACAACATGGAAATTAAAATAGAAAGCTAGATGATTTTTAAAATAATGTTTTTAAAGAGACTGTCTCACAAGAATATTTTGTGAAACGGTCTTCTTTTTAATTTATACTGAACCTATTTAAAATTGAACTGATAGAAATTATATAATTTAGGGTTTGAGTAAAAATAGTCATAATTTTTGAGTTTTATCTTTAAACTAATTTTACTATAATACTATACCAATTTAAATAACAAATCTATTATAAATTTTTAATAAAGGATATAAACCTAATATTTTCAAATAATTAAAATATAATTTTATTTTTAAATACAGTCTTTAGTTAGTGTATCAAGTTTTTGTAAGCACAGAAAAATTTTATAGACTAGCCATAGATTATTATGTATTACTGCTATAATTTTAGTTATTAGAATAAATATTTACAATAAAATAAGAATTTACATTAATAATCAAATCTACCAAAAAGAAAAACATTGACATTTCTTTGTAAAATAAGTAAATGTTATGGTATAAAAACCAAACTCAAAGGAATTTAACAATTTTATAAATTTAATTTTTAAATAATTAATAACATTGCTAATTATTTAAGTGATAGTTTAAACAAATTTGAGTATAAAACAATTTTTATAAAGGAGTATTTTAATGACAAACAATCTTAGGCAATTGGGAAAAGATTTACGTACATTTGCAAAAAGATGCAAAAATGTGCATTATAATTATAATTTATTAATTACATTTTTATTAACAGGAACAATTATTTCAACAAAAATCTATTTTTCCATAACTAAAAGATCCTAGTATTGAGAGTCAAAAGCAATCGATTTCGACATCAATTAAGGATATACACCAAAAATTTTAAAAAGATTAAGAACTGAAAATAATAAATTGATGAAAAATTCAAATCTAGAATTAATTCAGTTAATGGAACAAGGAGACCATGTGACAAAAATCACCATGGAGCAGCTGGCAATATGGAATAAACTACTTACAATGACTGGCATGGAACTTATAAAGGAAAAAGGAAATAAAATTTATGAAAACGAAGTTTATCTTAGACAAAAACTTATCTGATAGACTTTCTAGATATTTAACAGATAATAAAACTCAAAATTTTATAATATGACAAAATTTGAATATTGTGCCTGAATATCCGGTAACAGTAGTATAAGTGCAGGGATAAGACCAAAATCAGTAAACAAAACTGAAACTAATTTCGTGCCTCAAGCACCTAGTGGAGCATTACCACCGTTTGAACCAAGAATGGTAAGCACTCCATCAAAGCCAGGTTCACCAAATCCTACAGCACCTACGTTTTTAATCCTCCAAGTCTTGTGTTTAAAGGAAAGGGATTTTCACAAAGACCTAGTAGAAACAGAACTACTGGAAGTGCAAGGGATTTAATGCAACAACTGATAGGAGGAGCAATTAATGGACAAGTCAGTCCAAGATACAGCAATGCAGTTGTAATGCAGAATTATGATACCTATAATACAACAGGAACTACTACAATTAATATGGGAAGCACAACTACATGGACAGGAGATATTACAGCTCATGCAAAACCTATTGCTAGCAAGAACAGTTGCTCCTGATCAACAGAATCTGTTGTCATAAATGGAGTTATTAGAAAATATTCCTGCAGCATCCATTTTTAGTTTATTCATCTCCAACAACAGAAGTGAACCATACATTAACTGCTGGACAAGTCGTTTCCAGGAAACATATGGATACAGAAGGTCAAAAATGGATACAGTAAACGCATTTATAAGTGATTCTGATATCATGATACTAAAATAAACGGAAACTATAAAGTTATTGATCTTGGAAATGGAGAAGCAACAAAAATATTTTTCAGTTACAATCCTTCCGGTGTAGGAGGAAAACAATATGGAATAGAAGATCCAAATCACCCTGGTACCTGGTTATGGGGATGGAGGACGATCCGAGGTGCTGTAAACCGTACCGCAGAATTTAAGGAACTCTTGATTTTAAACGGAACATTCACAGCTAATAATACAAATGTATTAGTTGGACTTGAGCATCAGTTATGGGCAAAAATCCAAATTCAACATTTAGTGACGATCAAAAACGAATGGAATAATTCAAATTCTAACACAACATTATTAAATCTCAGGAACAATCAACCTTTCTAACGGAAACAATATGGTAGGGATAATGATAGATGTTGAATATTCTAACGATCCTAATCATATTCAAAATAAACCATTAACACAGATAGCAGCAGGAACGGAAAAATTGTTTTAGAGCAAACAGCGCAATAGTGTCGGAATTGATTTTGAAGTTACCAGGTTGGATTACTGCAAACTGATGTGTCATTAGGAAATATCGAAATAAATGGTAAAAATAACTATGGATTTAGAATGTCTAATATTTTTGATGGAACAAACAATGTTTATGGCAGTGGATTAACTGTTGATGGTAATAAATATTACGACAGCGTAACTGTTAATGGTTCAAATGGTACTATTACAGTGGGCGGAACTGAAAACGTAGGTATTTCAATTGCAAAAAATTTATCTGCTTCTAAAAATACAAACCTATTAATAATATATCGGCATTAAATCTTTTATTAACTCGAAAATAAGGTTGTAGGATTTTTAAGAAACTCAAATTATTCAGGTAATAATAATGGAGATATGATTTTAAATGATACAAGTGTAAACAGTCTAAACTTCGGAGACGGAGCAAAAGAAAGTACACTTGGCGTAGTGATAAATAATAGAATTATTCTTAATAAAACTATAAATTCTACTAAAGGGGTCAACTGGAAACAGCTTTGCACAATCAAGCAATGGAGGATATGTAAATAAATCAAGGAACTTTATCTAAAAGCCTTGATAAATTTACAGGAATGGTATCTTCAGGAAGTAATGGAACAAATAAATCTAAAGTTTCTAATACTGGAACTATAACACTTACAAGTAATTCTGACGATCTTGAGGATTAGCAGCATTAAACAATGCAGATGTTGCCAATACAGGAACGTTAAAAATTTTTGGGAACTGGTAAGAATAAAGCTGAATAATAACAACGGTACAGGTACTGCAACTATTGGACAAGGAAGCGATATAGAAATTACAGGGGAATCTTTCTTCCGCTGTTTATACAACTCAGGAACTGTTAATATCAGCGGAACTAATTCAATTACTGCAACAACGGTTCTGTTGGAATATTTTCATCAGGAGGGACTGTTAATTCAACTCGAAATAATTTGAGTATTAATGTAAATGATACTATAGGACTGGGTATTTATGCTGAAAATGGTGCAAATGTAAATCTTTCCAGTGCAAGATTAATGTTCAAAATGGTGCAGCTGGAGGACAGCTGAAGGTGCTGGTACAAAATTTAAATTTCACAAGGTGCAACTTTAACATATAATGGTGATGGTTATGCAATTTATGCAAATAATGGCGCAAATATTGATTTATCCAACAATGCTACTATAAATTTATATGGAAAAAGCTACAGGATTTGATACCTCAACTGTAAATTTAACAGGTTCAACTATACATATTTATTCTGATGATATACAGTCGTTAATGTAAAAAGATGGTGGAACTCTTAAATACTACTGATTGCAAGCTAATGTAGAGGCAATGTCCGAGTATGATCCCTTTCAATAAACTCTTCCACGGATTTACTGGCTATAAATTGGCTGCAATAGACGGTTTGACCGCTTATAATGTATACAACATTGATAAAGCATCGCAGCTGATGATAATCAGCAAAATAATGATTCTATGTATTCACCAAAAACTTGTTAGTACAAAGAGCTGTAACAAACTTAAAAGCTGAAATAATGTAAAAGCTGTTCTAAGTAGTGCAGATATGACAAAATAGGACTTTCATCTGTAGTAGGTCTAGATATGAGTTCAAGTAAAATGCAGTTTCCAACAATGAAGCTCAGATAAACCTTGAGGCAAATACTGCAGTAACTGCTGACGAGATCTGATCTCGGTTCAGGGTGGAGTAGGACTTTATATTAATTATGGAAAAGTGATACAGATGCTTTCTGCTATTGTAAATGTAGAAAAGAAGCAAATACTATTAATGACGGTGCGGTTGAATTTACTCTGCAAATGGTTCAGAAGTGAACAATGCTGAACTGTAAATGTAGAGAGGAAATAATCTATTGGAATTTTAGGAATGGGATCTCGAGAAAACCTCCGAACAGCTGTTGGGGCTGAATTTGGAACAAGTGCATTGGACAAGGAAAAAGCGTCTGTTTTAAACAGCGGAACCCTCTTAATCTGATGGAGAAGATTCAACAGGAATTTACATGAAAATAACCTCAGGGTGCCACATTATCAGATATAACAGCTACAAATACAGGAACTATAACAATGTCAGGAAACGGTGCGGTTGGAATGTCCGAGCTGGAGCAACATTAAAAATAATAATATTATAAATATTACTGGACAAAAAGCAGTTGGAATATTTAGTAAGACAAACTCAGATTTATCAAATACAGGAACTATAAATATAGGTGCTTTTACTACTACAAATCCTGTAAACATCGGTATATTTACAAATGATACAGGAACTTCTATTACAAATGACGGAACTCTTAATATTGATAAAAATTCTATGGAATTTATGGTAAAAATATAACTACAGGAACAAATTCAAAAATAAATATAGGAGATAATGGTGTTGGAATTTTTCAAATGGAAATTTGTGACTGTAAATGGTGAGCTGAATATAAATCCTAACGAAGTTGTCGGAGTATTTACATCCGCAATGGTGCTATCAATGTAACAAATAATGCAAGTAAAATTACAATTGGTAACGGTTCATATGGATTTGTGACTAAGAACGGAGGAACTCCTGAAAGAATACAGGCAAACGGTGGAACTGTAGGCTTGGACCTACGACATTTACAGCAGTACCGCAAATGTAACATTGGGAAATCAGCTGTATATGTTTACCAGCAGACACTTTGGGTACTATTACAAATAAAAACTGCAATAACTACAACAGGAAACAACAACTACGGATTGTATGCAGCAGGAAACGTTGTAAATAATGCTTCGGCAAACATGAACTTGACTTCAGGGAGGAAATGTTGAATTTACAGCATAGAAAAATGGAACTGCAAAAATTATGCAGCAATAGATGTGGACATCTGACAGAGAAAATAAATTGCAGTATGGTCTGCTGGATATTACAACGAAAATACAAAAACACTTGAACAGACAGGAAATATTGAAAACTATGGAACAATAAATGTAAATAATGATTATGGAATCGGAATGTATGCTGTAGGAAGTGATCAAAAGCAATAAACTCACTGTACAATTAATCTAGACGGAAAAAGGCAACAGGAATGTACCTGACCAGAATGCAGTGAATAAATTACGGTATAATTCAAACTTCTGCTAATCCATCAAAAACTGAATAATAGGAGTTGCAGCACTAAATAACTCGGTAATCAAGAACTATGGTAGAATAATTGTTGCTGGAACTGGAAATATAGGGTCTATACTGCTGGTAATGAACCATATTCAAGAGACAGGTCCAAACCCCTCACAAGGTGGTGCAACAACAACAGGGAAGTATTACAGCTCAAATGGTGCAACAGACAGAAGAAATGATGAACAAGTGCCAACAGATAAAAATTGCAGGATAAACATACTGTTTCCGCAGTAACTACTGCAACAATTGAAAGAAATGGATACCTGTTTCAATTGATTCTATTGACACAACAAGTCCAGTACCACAGCCTCAACACGTTACAGTAAACTCTACTTCATTAATTGATTTGAGCAAATTAAAACAATGGCGCTACAAATGTAAACCTAACAAAAGCCTCTTCTCTAGGAATGCATGTTGATACATCGGGAGTTAATTACACAAAACCTATTGAAGGACTGCAACATTTAAACCTAAGCAATGTTAATTTAATGGTTCAGAAGTATCAAAATATACTCAAAAATAAAGATATTTGAAGTTGAGATAATATATTAAAGCTCTTTCAATGATGTTTTAGCTCTGCTTGCACAAAAATGGATTGACTATGTCATATATTTCGAGCATTGAACTGATTGCAACTGCAACATATAAGCCGGATGGAACGCTTGCAAAAGTTTATATGTCAAAAATTCCATATACCGCCCTATGCAAAATCAGGACAGAAATAACTATAATTTCCTTTGACGGATTGGAACAAAGATATGGAGGAAGGGTTAAACTCACGTGAAAAGACACTGTTTAACAAATTAAATGAAATTGGAAAAGGTGAATCTAGAATTTTTGTTTAGGCTGTAGATGAAATGAAAGGATATCAATATTCAAATACACAGCAGAGAATTTCAAATACAAGTAATGCCCTGATACAGAATTTTCATATTTAAAAACGAATGGAGAAATCCTTCTAAACAAAATAACAAGATTAAAGTATTTGGTAGGAAAGACGAGTATAATACTGATACAGCTGGAATTATTAATTACACTAATAATGCCTATGGTGTAGCTTTATGTTCATGAAGATGAAAATTAAGATGGGTAACTCTAAGCGGATGGTATGCAGGGAATTGTAACAAACAGATTTAAATTTAAAAGATATCGGACACTCAAAAGAAACCAATCTATGATTAAAGCAGGAATATTTAAAAACAATGTCACAAGATCGGATCACAATGGTGCATTACAATGGACAATTGGTGGAGATATATTTGCAGGAATCAACAGTATGACACGTAAATATTTAGTTTTAGATGAAATATTCCAGGCAAAATCTGATTACCATTCTTATGGTGCAGCTCTTAAAAACTGACTTGGGATACGATATAAGGCTAAGCGAAAGAACATCATTACGTCCATATGGAGCATTAAAAATGGAATACGGAAGATTTAATGACATCAAGGAAGATAGAGGCGAAATGAGATTAGAAGTAAATGGAAACGACTATTTTTCAGTAAAACCAGAAGCTGGACTGGAATTTAAATATGTTCAGCCACTTGCAGTTAGAACAAATCTAACAGTAAGACTAAAAGCTGCATATGAAAGTGAAATTGGAAAACTTCAGGAAAAATCAGGCAAGAGTAAGATATACAACAGCTGGATGGTATGATCTTGCAAATGAAAAAGAAAATAGAAGTGGAAATGGTAAATTTGACTTGAATATCGGAATTGACAACACAAGATTTGGAGTAACAGTAAATGGAGGATATGACACTAAAGGTAATAATGTAAGAGGTGGAATAGGATTTAGAGCTATTTACTAGAAGGAAAAATTAGAAAAAGAAAAATAAATGACTTTCGACAACAAGAATCCGACATATGTTCAAGTCGAAATCTAAAAAGAATTAAGGACAGCAAAACTTACAGTTAGTTACTGTTCTTTTTCTATTTTGATTAAATTTGGTTATACAGTATACTTAAAATAATTTTGAATCTACTTACAAAAATAAAAGAATTTTTATAAAAATATGATATAATTCTAAAAGATATAAATTCAGTAAAAAGGAAAGATTAAAAATGAATAAACTAAACTGGAAAAAGAATTTATGAAAAAGCAGAAGAAACTGATGGATTTAGAGTGTTTTGTAGACAGGCCGTGGGCAAGGGGAATAAAAAGAAGATGCTAAAATTGATTACTGGGCAAAGGAAATTACACCTACAAAGAGCTTTAGGGAAGATTATCATAAAGGGAAAAATTAATTTTTGAGACATTTGTAGCAGGATATCTGAATGAATTAGATCTGATTTTGATAAATTTTTAAAATAATAAAATCTGAACTTCTTTCAAAAATGTTACAATGCTTTTTAGCGGCAAGGACTCTGAAATTTGAATATATTCCGATTTTTGGAAAAAGTATTTGGAAAAATAAATTATAAAAATAGGAGAAAAATATGATTGCGACATTATGTTATCTCGAAAAAGATAATAAATATCTGATGTTATAGAGAACAAAAAGAAATTGATATAAATAGGGAAAAATGGATTGGCGTTGGTGGAAAATCTGAAGAAGGGTGAAACACCTGGACAATGCTTAATACGTGAAGTCTCGAAGAAACAGGATACACGCTAAATAATTATGAATATCGTGGAATTGTACTTTTAATTATAATGAAGACGACCCCTTGTTTATGTATGTTTACACAAGCTCTAAATTTTCAGTATAGAAAAGGAGTGTAATGAAGGCGATTTGAAAATGGATTCCAAAAAGATGAAATTTTAGATTTGAAATTGTGGGAAGGCGATAAAAATATTTTTGAAATTATTGTTTGAAAATTCCCCTCATTCTTTATTTAACTCTAAATTATGAAAATGATAATGTTATAGTTCAAAGTTGGAATTTGAGAGAAAATATAGTTGTTTTTGAAGTTTTTGTGCCGAGAAAATTATGTGGAAAAATTGTGGAAAACTTGCAAAAATATTCACTTTTTGACAGAAGGATTCTATGCAGATGTATATTCTACAGCTGATGCTGTTGGAGCATTGGAAAACTCCCGAAGGCGGAAACTCTTTGATGGAGAAATTGGAAAATCAAGTGTAGCCAATGATAATGAGATTTTAAGAGAAGGATTTTGAAGAACTGGCGTATTATTTAGTAGAAAGATCTCATCCCTTATGAAACAGCGGTAATTAATGTGTTTAGGATGGAAGTGTAGAATTTTATGGACTAGAGGTTTATGAAAATAAAATTATTTAAAATTTTTAAATATTTTAAAGATATAGTTTTTGCATCGAGAAAAATATAATAAATATCAAAACGTTGAAAAATTTTATCCTGAATATTATTTATCAATAAATGATTATGAGTTTATGAAGATTATGAAGAGGATGATGTTGATGGAAGTAGTTGAGAAACAAACTTAGAAATAGAAAATTTCAATATTTTTAAAATGGTGAGGTAGAAAAAAATTATTAAAAGAATATTATGAATCATCAAATATTTCATTTTCCTTTTGGAAAGATTTTTGATAAATTGAAAAAGAATGTACGACACAAGATATAAATAAAATTTACAGTTTGATTTTTCAAGATAATAAGTGTGTTGAAACTGATAATTTGAGATTTGCGAATAAAATAGATAAAATTTTTAAATCAAAATAAATTTGATAAAGATTTTTAAATATAGCCTTATGAATAATGGTAAAGTAATTACAGGAAATATTAAAAAGAATACGAAGCCAATTCAGAAAAAAGGGATAAAAATTTATTAAAAATATCTAAAAATATAACAAAATTTTGGGTTTATGTATAAATAGTAATGAAAATATTTAAAAATTGGATTTTTTCAAAAATCCTTTTTCTTAAATATAGAAAATATGATGTTTAAATATAAAAATGAAAAATAAGTAATGAAGCTAATTTCAGGCTATGTTTTTATATAACTTTAATTCCTTTATGTCTACAATTTACAGGAATTATGCTTATGTTAATGGGAAGTTTACAAATTAATTATTGGATAATTTCATTAGTTATAGAATAATCTTCCTTATTTTAGATTGGGATGCACTTATAAATTATGAAAAGAAATAGAAGGAGGTTTTTCGTCAGAATGACAAATTGTTATTTATTTTTGAACCAATTATTTATTTAATTTATCATTTAAAAATATCGAATTTTAGTTATGAGAGTTTTTATCAACTTTTAGGATTAAGTTTAATATTTATTATATATTTTATTATAAAGCAGAGAATAGTTTATCTTCGTATAAAAAGTATCTAAATATTTTTATAGATAGTATTTTTGGGAAAAATTTATCGAAAAGAACTAATAGTTGAAAAATGAAATACAAGAAATTAAAAATCAGATTTGATAGAAAATTGGATGAAAACTTTTTAGAGTAAACTTAAATTAGTATTATATATATATAGTATGAAAAATGCATTGAATATAGAATTAATCGAAGATTTTTATTCATTTTGAATCGGATGATAAAAGAAAATTTTGAAATTTTAAAAATCTAAAGAAAATTATAGAAAGTAAAATACCAGAAAAAGAAATTATTGTATCAAAGATTAAAATTATAGATTTATAGAAAAAGGAGATAAAATGAGAACAGCAGTATATTGGCAAGCAAAAACGGTTATAAAAACTTGTTTAAAAATAAAAAGAAAATGTGTATGTAACTTGCATATTTATGTTTCAGGAAGAGTTGCTAATTTATTAAATCTTGAAAATGAAAATATTGAAAATCTATTTATTATAAATGAAAAGAGTATGATTTTGCTTGAAAAACATTTAATAAATATGATTTACATATATTTGTTGCAGCAACTGGAGCTGCTGTGAGAATAATTGATGGAAAATTTAAAAGTAAGGATACCGATCCGCGGTAATTACTGTTGATGACCATGCCAATTGTTATTTCACTACTTTCAGGACATCTAGGAGGGGCAAATGAAGAATGTGAGAAAATCGCACAAGGAATCGGAGTGCTATCCCTGTAATACAACTGCTTCAGATGGAGGCGGAAAAATAGCTGTAGACACATTTTCACCAAAAATAAAGGCAAAATTGGAAGATTTGAAGGTGCTAAAAGAGTTACTCTTTAGTGTGAACGGAGAAAAAGTTAGTCTGCATTTACCAAAAATATTGTAAATCACGATGAAAAATAGTGCTGGAGCAATAATTGTATCAACAGAAAAATATTGAAATTTCAAAGATTATACCACAGAATATTTTTATCGGAATTGGTTGCAGGAGAGGAATTATATGAGCATATTGTAGAAAAATTAAAATATGTGATGGATAAACAAAATTTAGAGCTCGCTATAAAATGGCAGCGATCTGCCTCGGGTAAAAATCTGATGAAATTGGACTTATTGAGGCAATGGAAGAACTTGAATTCCAATTAAAATGATAAGGAAGAAAATATTAAAAAGTAGGAGATTTGGTTGAAGAACGTTCAGAATTTGTATCAAATCGGAGGTATACGGTGTTTCTGAACCCTGTGCCTATCTAGCTTCAAGCAGAAAAGGAGAGTGGTGAAAAAGTGAAGTTGGAAGGAGTTACAATTTCAATTTTTGAGGAGCAAACAAGAATGAAATATACAAATTGTCATTTATAATAACTAGTACTATTTATAATACACGAATTTGAAGAAATAATCTTTATAGATTTATAGAAAAATAAAGTTATAAAAGATATGAAAATGAATTATTTATGTGAAGAAAAAGGAAAGTTATCCGTCTACAGAAACAACTTCATTACGATTGCCTAAGAATTTATAATTTTATCAACGTACTTTTTATAGCGACGAGTTTAGGATGTATGAAATAGTTCTGTATTATTTATTGTATATTGTACATTTAGTACCTCACATATATATGCGGCTTAGATATAGAAAAGCCTCAGAAGTCGGACTTCTTTTTATAATTTTCCTTTAGGAATTTTCTAATATCTGAATGTTATTTTAAATAAAAAGTGAATTTTGTTATTTTTATTTCATGTGTTATAATAATTGATTTCTGATGATTTTAAATTTGGTGTGCATCAAAATTAGTATTGATAAGTATCTTCAGAATATATATTATAAAAATATTTAAAATAAAAATAGATTAAAAATTTAAGAAAGAGAAAATAATATGATATCTCTAATCATAGTCCTAATAAATCTAAATTTAACGCTCACAATGAAGGATCCAGCAGGATTTGGTCAAAAGTTGGTGTGAAGGACGAGTATAGATGAAACTATTACTTTTGATAGGCTTTTATGCAATGAGTTGATTCTGATTTACCACTTGATATTGGAGGAAATAATAGGCATTTTATGAAAGAATTTATGAAAAAGATGAAAAGAAATTATGTGGCTGCTAAAAAGGTTTTTAATTTTATGGAGAGGGTATCGGTTATAGTATAAGAGAAGACTATGATGAAAATAAAAACATGCCGAGAAATGAAGAGAGCTGTATAAGAAGAAGAAGGAAACATTGAGATCTTGCTATCTACATAAAAATATCAGGATGCATTTATGAAATATAATCCATATGAACACGAAAAATCATTGACTTCATTACGAATATTACACAATTATAAATAATGAGAGCTGAAGAAATCAAGAAAATTGTAAAAGAAAATATAAAAACACGATACTGATAAATGCTTCCTTAATGATGAATTGAGAGATGAGATAATCGAAATACTATAATTTTGGTAGTTTGGTTGAAAAGGTAAATGAGGAATTAAAATTTTATCAAAATGATATATCAAAAGAGAAAATATCGAATATCAGATGAAGAAATTTATAACTTGCAGTATACAGTATTATATGGCAAAAATATGGACTTGTTGTATTCAGATGAAACTGGAAAAGGTATTGAAATAGCAATAAATGAGACTTGATGACATAAAAGCAGATAAAAATGCCAAAGAGTATAATTTTAGGCTTGAAAATGGAATAATGCACTGGCTTTTAATTATAAGTGGTGTGATAAAAATTGCAATGCAAAAAGCTTTTAAATATGAAAATAGAAAAGAGCAGATAAAATGTATAAATGGGCTAATAATGAAGAAGATGAGACTAAGAGAAAAATATCCTATGAATTATTTTATGGATAATAATGAAGAAAAGGAGGATGAGGTGGAAAAATTAGCTGCTAAATATTGTACCTGGGCATTATTTCTTTTTGAGTAAGTTTTAGTACAACATGCTTTAACTATAAAGGATTGGCAGGAGTTGTCAAAAATAGGACTAAATGGACAAAATTATTTTGGAAACAGCCCGGACGTGTATACTGAATATTTTTGAATCAGATCTTAGTATTTTAGATGAAGAAAGTAAAAGATAAAGATAGAAAAATTGCTAGATGAAGAAATTTTTATTTTATCAGAAATTTTGATTAATCATTATGTAATCGATAGCGAGAGATTCTGAAGTTAAAAATAATAAAAGAAATATTCAAAAATATTTTTGATTTGTATAAAAATATAGTTTTATGACTATCTAAAATATTATTACGTAATACTCCTTCAAATTATGATAAAAATATTTTCAAAAGAATGAAAAAGGAGTTTTCAGGGACAATTTTTGATGGCTCCTATTTGGGAAAAATTAGTTGAATCTGATATATAAAAAGTTGGATTGTCAGAAGAAGAATCAAAAATTAATTGAAAGAAATTTTAGTAGAAATTGATAAAAGGAAATTCAGGAGCAAAGTTAGATTATCAGAAGAAAAGTTTTCAATTTAAAACTGGAAACACTGATTAGCAAAAATTCAAAATTATTTTTATAAAAAGAATATGAAAAAGGAATTGACTATTATTTAAACATAGCAAATGTGAAAAAGAAAGCTTGAAAAATTTGTTTTATTTAAACAAGAAATGATGTGGTTATCTGTCTGCTTCAAGTGTTGGTAATTTGGAAACACTGGAAAAAGCCAGAGAAAATAAAGAATCTTGAAGCATTAGACATATATAATAAAATTGTAAATTAATAATTAATTAGATAATAAATTTTAGGAGGATAAAATGAACAAAAATGGAAAAATTTATGTAGTAGGAATTGGGCCTGGAAAAAGGCAGACATGACTTTCAAGGCTTATGAGGCAATGGAAAAGAGATTATGTGTAGGTTACAAAACTTACACGGATGCTTGATTAGAATATTTTCCCCAAATACGGAAATAAAAAGTTCTAGCATGATGAAAGAAGTTGACAGATGTAGTCGAGATTCTAGGACTTTTAAAATACTGGAAAAATGTTGCTTTTGATTAGCAGCGGAGATGCTGGAGTATACAGTATGGCTGGAATAATGTGTAAAGTGGATCGGAGGAATGACGATGTGGAAATCGGAAAGCACCATTGCGGAGTTACAGCAACAAATGCCGCAGCTGCAATCGTAGAGAGTCTAATTATACATGACTATGTAAACTAATCAGCCTAGTAACCTTCTAACAGACTGGGAACTGATAAAAACGTCTAGAACTAGCTGCACGAGGTGATTTCGTATCGCGTTTATACAATCCAAAAAGTAAAGGAAGAACAACACAGAATTGTAGAAGCACAGCAAATTATGCTAAAACATCAAATCAAAAAGACACGCCAGCTGCAATCGTAAGAAATGCAGGACGTGAAACTGAAGAGGCATGAAATCACAACACTTTGAAAAATGCTTGATTCTGAAATAAACATGCTACAATTCGCTTATTAATCGGAGATTCAAATACATCTGTTAAAAAGGAAAAATGGTTATCATCTAGGGGTTAAGTGATATATATGAATATTAATGCACTAAAAAGATTTAGAAACAAAAATTTGATTAATATACTCGAACCCATTTAAAAATTGAACTGCTAGAAATTATGCTAATTCAGGGTTTTAAGTAAAATAGTCATAATTTCTTGAGTTCTGTTTAAACTAGTGTTACTTATATTTATAAAATAAAATTGGACTATCATATACAGTTAGTCCATTTTATTTTCAAATCATGCTTCGCTTTATTTTCTCAAACCATTCAAACACTCAGCGATAATACAGGTTTATTTCTGTACAATCGTTTCAAAGAAACTCTGCATTGTCGTTTAGTGTCCAGCGTCACAACAAAGTTACACGATCTTGCACCTTTTAGTGTCACATATCCACGAAATATATTTTATCTTTAAAGAGATCTGCGCTTACTTCCTGCCAATTTCTTCCCATGGACCCGAATATAGTCTTCGGGATTACGGTTGTCTATAGAAAATTCAAAGGCTTTGTCGCCTACTAAGTGGCTAATATCGCCATTGCTTCAAATCATTCCAGATATGAATTTGCCTTTGTTGTAATAACTTTTGTATTCATTGAAATAGCTCACTTTGTCTTCACTCATTTCTTTAATTCAAATTTATTAAAATTAGAGCTGGCTAGTTCCAACTTCTCTTTCCTTTAAGTAAATTTTCCAATTATTTAAATTGAATTTTTAGTGATGTTTTATTTTTAGAATATCCCAACTGCGACCTAAATCCACACGACAATCAAGAAAATAATTAGAATAAGTTGATTTTTTTCTTAAGTAATACATACACAAGAAAGTTAATAAGCTGCTAATCCTAATTTAATTCATCTAAATTATTTTGTAGTTATTTACTTTTTTTCAGGTAAAGCGATAATCCTTTGCTACATCTCCAAGAATTTTTTGTAAAAGTACTGTTTATAGAACCTTTGAAATTCAATATAAGCACCCTTGATAAAGAACTTTTGATACATTCATTAATTAATTTTGTCCAACGTTGACAAATATTCCCACAACAAACATTCCTAAAATAGATGTCCTTTAGTAATTGTTTGTGACCAACCACAGTAAATCTAGCAATACGTAGCCC
>BNJU01001474.1_pt1 | contig 117651 bp, 131 predicted proteins | sample 8539281 | NCBI WGS metagenome assembly BNJU01 (sample SAMD00202456, study PRJDB9452) | human saliva metagenome | isolation source: human saliva | place: Japan
GTAGATATATTCTTAGATATCGATAATAAAACCTATCGTATGGTAGATGTAAGTTATCCTGATGCAGTACGGGTGATGCGGGCGTTTGTGAAGAAACGTCGTTTGCCAGACCGTAGCTTGTGTGTAGAAGTGGCAAAGCTAGACATGGAGCAGATGAAACCGACATTTACAGAGTTAGCAACGCTATTACTAGGCGATGCAAAACAAGCTAAATCGTTTATGACCAAGGTAAAGTTGCGCTCCATGGAAGAATTAGAAGATTGCTGGTGGAATCTCTATGAGAAACTAGTAGCTAAAGGATATGCAGTGGAGCTAAGCTGTAAATGTGATCTAGAGGATTTTATACATAATGTACAGAAATTAATACGTAACAAGTCATTAGATACTAGTGAAGGTTTTATTATTGATACAGCAGCATTAGATGAAGACCAATGTATTATGGACTGGTGTGCTAATCTTAATTCTACGTGGGCAAACTATAAGTTAGTAGGCATGGACATCGGAACCGATAGCTTTGTACTTATAGTGCTTTCACATGAGGAATTCAAAACAGCCCAAGAACTAGCAAAAGAACTATTACATAGAATCGATGTAGCTGAACGCTTGTGATATAACCAGTTTACACCATATAAATGTGATGAATAGGAGAGAGTCATATGAGCTTTTCCAATTGGATTCAAGAAAAATTATTCGACAATTACGAAGAGTGGCGCATGAAGAGCCCCGATTATAATCGAAACGGTTTTAACATAGTTGGTATAGATAATACATTAAAGGCTATGCATGATGGATTTTCTATGTACGTGGAGGTATACCCACCTCATGCCATCGATGGATGTACAGCCATGAAAGCACGTGTAGGTAAAAAGCAGGATGCAGTAGATTTATTCTTAGATATAGATGGCAAGACCTATCGTATGGCTGATGTAAGTTATCCTGACGCAGTGAAGATGATGCGGGCTTTTGTGAAAAAACGCAGAGTACCTGATTGTAGTTTGTGTGTAGAAGTAGCGTATCTAGATATAGAGCAGATGAAATCGACATTTACAGAGCTGGCAACGCTATTGCTAGGCGATGCTAAACAAGCTAAATCGTTTATGACGGAGACTAAGTTGCGTTCCATGGAAGAATTAGAAGATAGCTGGTGGAACCTCTATGAGAAACTAGTCTCTAAAGGATATGCCGTAGAGTTAGACTATAAATGTGAATTAGAGGATTTTATTTATTATGTACAGAAGTTAATACATAACAAGTCTTTAGATACTAGCGAAAATCTAACTATTGATACAGCCGCACTAGATGAGGAGCAATGCATTACAGAATGGAGCGGAGATCTTAATTCGACGTGGAAAGACTATAAGCTAGTAGACATGGATATCGGAACCGATAGTTTTGTACTTATGGTGCTTTCAAATGAGGAATTCAAAACAGCCCAAGAACTAGCGAAAGAATTATTACATAGAATCGATGTAGCTGAACGCTCATGATATAACAGAAATTATGATGAGTACCGTGATTATAATGTAGGAGAGAGTCATATGAGTATTGTACGTCTACCAGAATATGAAGCAGAGTTTGAGCCGGAAGTATTTGAGATTTATGCATTGCCGCGCAGTGATGCGAATGGGGCTAGTCCTTATTTAGATAAGTATCATAGACCGCTGGTGTCTACCGATGCTATCCTAGATACTCGGACGGGCGTGCTTGACCGTAGTGAAGGCATTTTGACGTGGATTATAGAGGGCCTTGATGATAGATGGGGCTATTCTTTTGAGCCGCATGGTGTCTATAAATTATTAGTTAAGAAAGCTAAGCCCTTAGAGGATTTAGGCTATATGCGTCCCTCTTGGAATAATCGCTATTATGTGCTCGAGGTGTTAGAGGAACATGCTAAACATAGCGAGTTAGAGGCGTTGTCAGCTTATTTGAAAACCCCTAAATACCTTCATACTGACAGGGGTGACTTCCTGTTAAATCGAGAGTATCAATATTACACAGCGAGAATTGATGATTATGCATTCACCCTTGATGTAGACGAGGGTTCTGATGAAATTTGCACCGTAGCGTTGTCGGCTTTCAATAAAATCGATAATTTCAAAGAATTTGAACAACGAATTAGCGCATACATTAGTGAACACTTATTAGACCTCGCTAACGATTGGCTCGACAATGATGACCAAGATCCGATTACGGCAGAAATATTTGCCAAGCGTATTACAATGGGCGAATTGGCGTTCCGCAATGATGGCACCATAGAGGTCTATTATGACGATGACGATATTTTCTGGGGACACTGCATCATAGCCAATATTGATGCGGAGGGAAACCCTGTTAGTGCGGATATTGCAGGATAATGAACTAGTGGAGTATGGCGAACTAGTGGGGTATCATAATGATAAAATCTGAATTAATGACATTATGGAACGTTGAAAGCTGGACTGTAGAACCGCATGGCGTTTATTTCGTATCTCGACGATTGGACACTAATCGTTTAGAGAATGTAGGACAAGCCTTTCAAAAACTTAATATTAGTTGTACCAATTATACTGAGGCTGAGGTGCTTTCACTACCAATGTGGGAACAATTATATGTTCAATTAGATAAATTAGACCAATTAGCACAGGAAATCATACAAAAGGAAATATCGCAAGAAGAGTCTGTTGTGCTAATACTAACGGATATAATGTTAGATAAATCAGGTTGTTACGACGCATTTGCACTAGGTTATGATATAGGTGAATCCCCAGCAGGACATCTATATGTTTTACTTTCTTTTGATGAAAATTTTACGGCTCAACAAGATGTGATTTATGAAACCTTATAGAGTTGTATTAAAGTGGTGACACGGGTGTTGTAGACTATCTAAAAAAATAAGTGATATATAGGAGAGAGACGATGGAAAATCTGTATAAAGAATTAAGAAGCTTTTTTGCCAATGATATGGATCTAAATGATTTATTTGATTCCGAAGCTATCATCTGGATTGACTGGCGCGAGTATGACGAAGATGTAGTACGCTATTTTAATGATATGATGGCTGAGCCTATCGATATTAAAACGGTTAGTAATGGCAAGGCTTATGGTGACGATATTGTGTTACAAAAAGGCGATAAAGAGCTGCAAATTCCTTACGGTGATGAGCAAGATCGAGATGTGACCATCAAATATTTCAACGACTTTGTTAAGCCTGATTATGAGGTGCGTTGGTTTGCTGAAAGCCTTGGAAACGATACGCTCGGCTTTACCGTGCTTTCAGGGGCAGAATGGGTCAAATTAGACGATGAATTTGGGGCGGATACGGTTCGCTATTATTTTGAACCTATCAATCTTGAAAGCGACATGTTTAATCTCGGCATGGATGAAGTCTTTGCGTTGCTTGCGTTACGAGAAAATAGTGAAGGCGTTAATACTCAATTTAGTACACAATTAGACTGGATTAGAATCATAAATAAAGAAAAGACCTTGGCTGAACAAAAAGAGAACGGACAAATTGACTTGAAACGATACATGGTCGCTAAAAAAGAACTACAACAGAGTAAGGATGATTTTATTGCCGCTCATGGTCCGATGAAATAACCGGTAATGAGTCGATAGAATAAGAGGTTATCAATATGGACTATTTAGAAACATTACGAAATGACGCTAAACTAGCTGAAGATTTTGATACGCTATTCGATTTTCGTTTGCTAGATGCGCTGGAGGAACGCGATACCGCTGAGGGTCGCTGCACGTTCTCTGTGCCGGGGATGGCATTTGCTGTAGATGGTGCTGGCGGTGAATATCATCTGTTGGAGGATGGCTCTATTGGTTATTGGAGCAGTGAAGGCGAAGCGGGACGTCTCGCTGAAAGTATGGATGATTTGTTTCATTTAATCGTTTTTAGTATTTGTTGGCATGATTACTGTGACTCAAGTAAGTATGCTGATGCGGCAACACTTGAAGAATATGGTCAAAATAAGCAGTTGGACATTATCTCTTATTCGCCGATGGAACTTTGGGAACCCATTGTGAAAGCTTTGCATATGCCCATAGACATGAAACTTTTACCTGTTTTACAGAAATTCTATGATGCGGCGCATCGTGAACCTGTATATACTTGCTATTTCCATGAAGATGATGGAACCGTTACAGAATCATATAATCTGTTTTTCTAGACGTATTGTTTAAAAAGGAGAATTATATGGCTATTGATGGAGTAAAAAAATCATAGATAGTGATGATGGCCATGATATTTATAATTTGATTGTTGAGCGCTATAGAGATGGCACTAGTATTGATACAATTGTTTCAGAAATTTTGGCTGAAGAGCAGAATTTTTGTACTGACGAATTCTATACAGAAATTTATTGGACTGCCGTAGCTTATTCGCTGTGGAAGATAGGTCATCTGCCGCAGGATATCAAAGAGAAAGCATTAGACATAATCGCGAAGGGCGCTCATGAGTTTTGGCTAGAAATTGATAGTAAGGCGCTCAAACAACGTCAAAAGGTGTTAGATACATTAGCCGTACAACTACAAAGTGAAAATCCAAAGCCTCTTAAAGTCCGTAAATCTAAAATAAAGCGAGAACCTCATTTTAAGGTGGGCGATGTACTAGCCGTTAAGTTTAAAGACAACTATGGAGCCATCTTCGTGTCGGACGTAGATCAATCACCGCGGAAAATCGAATATCATTTGGCCTGTACACGACTTTTACAAGCGGACAAACCTAGTATGGACGATTTTTTAAATAGTCAAATTTCTTGTCGGAAAGATAATACAAATTTTGGTATCGATACAGACTGCTGGTTTACACATAAGGATTTAGGTTTATTGTTAGATGATTTGGAAATCATCGGAACTGTTGAGCTATATCCGTGCAAGCTGTGGAAATTAGCACCAGCAGGCACGTTGGAAGATATCTACAACGAGATTACAGATGAGCCTAGAACAGGTAGACTTCGCCTGATAGATACTAATGAATTGGTGAAAGATATTGTTCATCAATAATTATTGCGTCAAAAAAAGGGAGTAGATGCGATGAATGCAACAACTCAAACATATATAGAAACTATGAAAGTCAGTGATATACCCTGGCATCGTTTGACCACAACTTACGGCCGTGCCACAGATTTTCCTGCTCATCTTGAGGTGTTGTGGGATATGAAGAACGTTGATGCCATTGATGTGGCAGGTGAAGAGCTGGCACAAAACATTGAGCATCAATCGACTTTATGGCATGCTACGCCCTTTGCGTTGATTTTTTTCTATTACGTATTTTTTTAAAAAAAGCCGTTGAAGAACAAGATCATAATGAGGTGGCAAGATATTTAGTAAAAAGAATTAGCTGAATTATTCATAATTATTGCTGAGTGTATTAGAGATGGTCTTATGCTAGAACATGCAGATCCACTACCGAGTTTTGCGGATATGCTCAACGAAGAATACCTTTGGTCTGAAGAGTACGATGAAGACGAAGATATTCTCAGATATGAGGAGGAAGAGGTATTTCCGGATGACCTATTCTTTAGCTTCTACTACTATTCTTTACAAGTGCTTCTATTATATAAGCCATTGTTAGATAAAAATAACAAATTTGAGGTTACATTACTAGAATTACTGACAGAGATTGACCACTAATAATCTATGGAGGTTATACTCTATTAAATATTTATAGAAATCATAGATTATTAAATATCTAGGAGATTCTAGATTACTAGTTATCTACGGAGGGTTTAGACTATGGGATTGATTGCAAATTATAGCTGTTTAAGCGATGTAAATTTAAAAGAGCTTAAAGCCATGGGCTCAGAAGAAGAGGAAATTCTTGAAAGTGTTGAAGAGTGGAATGACGACGATGAGTTATTGCTTGATATCGACAAGATGTGGGATACTTCATTTTGTGCTAACTGGTGTGAGTACTGACCATAAAGACGATAAAAATCCTCTTAGCCAAGCGGTACTAGGCGTAATGGCTGTTGAGGATATATCAGACTATGTAGCATATACAGAACACAATCATTTAGCCAATATCGTGGCAGCTCTAGATCAATTTGATATTGAAAGTGCACTCGAATCTTTTGATATGAAAGCCTGCAAAGAAGCAGAATTATATCCAAATATCTGGGACTATGAAGAGGAAGAGGAAGAAATTAAAGATGAACTTCTTCATGATTTCGAGCAAATGAAACGATTCTATAAACAAGTGCTCGAAGCTAACGGGCATGTGCTTGTATCGATTTGCTAAGGTCGTTAAAATTTGTTGGCTATGGATCTAGTTATAGCCAAACTGATTATGGGACTGGCGAAGAAGAGGAATTGTAACATGGCAGTGTTAACAGAAAAGCAAATTAAATATGGATTTGACTACTATCATAAGGATGACGCACGGCCTAAATCTGTTGTAGAGGTCTCTGAATATGATGGTGAAGACAAGCTGATGATTAACTGCACACAGTTAGAAGAGTCTTATTCTGCTAAATCTAAGAAGCGAATTTGGATGGAGTGGTGTGATTTCCTAGTAAATAATCCAGATACTTTTACAGAGCTCATGTTTTGTACAAGAATGCCACAGGAGTTATTTGATGCGGTGTGTGCCCAGCGTAGACTCAAAAGGTTACATATAAAATGGGGCGTTTATCCAGATATTTCAAAAATTAGTAGAACTTACAAGAACTAGAATATCTACACATTGGGTCCGGAAGAAGTGTATCGAGCTTAGAGCCTATTTCAAGATTAGTAAATTTAGTAGCTCTGTCGATTGAAAACTTTCAACAAATTGATGATTACGCGCCATTAGCTAATCTAAAATATCTTGAAAGTCTTGCCTTAGAAGGTGACTTCGCCGCTCCTAAAATTCTTAAGGTTCAATCCTTAGAATTTTTTTACGCCATATGAAACAGTTGCGCTTTTTTAGCTTTTTAACGGCAAAGGTGATAGATAAAGACTACTCTCCCATTTTAGAACTTAATAATCTAGAACATCTTACGTTAAAATCTTGTAAAGAGGTTAAGCAGTTGTATCCTCAATTCGTTAAACTACCGAAATTAAAATATGGCACAGTTTTAGAACGACCAGAACTATATGAGAAATAAGGCTTGAAATATAAGTCATGAGCTATAACTTATAAGCCATAAAAGGGAGTAATCATAATGGATAAAGCGCGTAAAAAGAAATTATTAAAAGCTTATGCAGACGAGCAAAGGCAATCGTTTAAAGATAGTTTACCTATGGACGAAGAATTATTTTGGAATCTCTTTGATTATGTAGACGAGAAATTAGAAACAAATGACGGTTGCGATCATAGTTTGACTTTCACAAGAGAATTTTTGGAAAAGCAGAGCATAGATGTTGAAAGCGTACTAGACTGGATTATCAACGAAGGTGGCGGTTGTGATTGCGAGGTTCTCTACAATGTAGAGGAACGTTTTGAAGAGTAGTACCGTTAAAAGAATTTTTTATAGTTAACTCCTTTTATTTGCAGGTGTTACCATAAAGGTTTATAGTATAGGCATGTGATGTAATTATTCACATGCCTATTTTCTTTATAAGGAGGACGCTATGCAACACGTTCAAACCCGCAGTACTACATCCGCGTTAGTACTCACAGCCGTATTGATTGCCCTCGCTACATTGCTTACAATGTATACGAAAATTCCAGTACCTGGCATACGCGGCTATTTCAATGTTGGAGATGTCGTTATCATGACATCCGCTTTATTATTAGGTCGAAAATATGGCGCCTATATCGGTGCTATTGGCCCAGCGCTAGCTGATTTATTCCTTGGCTACGCAGTCTTTGTACCAATCACCTTTGTGGTGAAAGGCATTGAAGGCTATCTTGTCGGTACTGTCTATAACAATAAGACAACTACTTCTGCTTTGGTAGCAACTGTCGTAGGTGGTATTATTATCGTAGCAGGCTACTTCATCGCCGAATACTTTGTCTTCGATCCAGGCGTAGCCATTGCTAGTATTGTGACTAATACCATTCAAGCCGTTATGAGCGTAATCATTGGCATGATTCTCTATGCAATCTTGCGTAAACGATTGGGGATAGGATTGACTGATTCTAGAATTCATATACAAATTATGATATAATTTGTACATGAGAAGATGCTTTTATGGGGTTATACGTGAAAGTATCCGACCATCGTCGGATTTAAAGAAATAAGTATAATGAAATCTCTACAGTTTTGAAAAACAAGGGATGAAGCTTGTATTATGACAGTGAATGGCTGTGGTGATACGGTATGTATGGGATATGAAACCTATAATAAATTGAAAGCACAGATAGAATTATTAGAGGCTATTGCATTGGCTGAGGAAGACGAACGAAAAGGTAGAATGGGTCCTATTGAGGATACTTTTATCAGCATAGAACAGTTGTTAGCTGAGGCCGAATAGCCATGGTATAGATGAATAAAGGGAGACTTGTCCTGAGGCTCCCTTTAACTGTAGTTATTTCCTTTGGAGCATTGATAGTGCTGATTTGTCGTAATAACGACAAATAGCCCTTCGTTACCAACTGGTAGCTGAAAACGAAAGGCCATTTCTGCATGTTTTATAATGTTTTGGGATGAGCCTGACGGAACCACTCGTCGACTATCTCTTTACTACATTATAAAGGGGTTGACATATATAGTCAATTCGAACTAGAGATGTAAATTGACAGCCTCTAGAATATATCTTAATAGAAATTATTGTGTTGTGTGTTATGATTGGTGAACGTTTATGCTTAGAGTTATATGTTTGTTTTTATTGTTAGTTGTTTTAAGTCCTTTACATGTTTTTGCAGATGATATGGAACCAGATAACAATGAGCTTTTTTCATTTTTGAGTAAAATAGAAGAACAGAAATTCATTCCAGTTGAGGTAATGAAAAAGATGGGTGTTAGTGGACCGTATAGTGTTCCATTGACTATTACTACAGATGCTCAAGGAAATGTTATTTCTGTTGAATTAACGCCTAATCAGGACCTATCTGACGACACGGCTTATTTGGAATTAGTTCAGGTTGCTAAAAATATAGTATGGAATGTAGGCAATATTGGTGTCGAGAAAGCGACAACTGTATTAGTATCTTTTGAATTCAGTTTACAATAGTGTTGTGAATAATTAAATGAATCATCGAAGTCTCATCTATAAGGCTTTCATAGTCATACGTATAATATGGTATAATACTTTCATTATGTAGTGAAAAAGGAGAGCTAAATGGCAAATTTACCTAACTGCCCTAAGTGCGGCGATGAGTACACATACGAAGATGGTCATATGTTTATCTGCCCTATGTGTGGCAATGAATGGACAGCGGCTGACGCACAAGCTGCAGCTGAAGCAGGTATCATTCGTGATGCTAACGGCAATGAACTAGCTGATGGCGATACAGTTGTTGTTGTAAAAGACCTCAAAGTAAAAGGCGCTGGCGTATTGAAACAAGGTACGCGTGTTAAAAACATTCGCCTCATTACTGGTGCTAGTGATGGCCATGATATCGATTGCAAAATCGATGGTTTTGGTGCGATGGCATTGAAATCTGAAATGGTTAAGAAAATCTAACTATGAAAAAATCCCTACTAATTATGCATTGGTAGGGATTTTTTCGTGGTATAATTAAAGTGTAATGTGTTATGTAGGTTGTATGATTGAGAGGAGTAACTATGATATCTCAAGAGGAATTAAAAAAATTTACATATGATCTCTTAGAAAAACGAGGGGTTACGATTCAAGCGATTGCCGATATTGTGATGAGTATCCAACAACCTTACATCCCTGATCTGACGATGGATGAATGTTTAGAAAGCGTGCAGGCAGTCCTTGAAAAACGGGAAACGCAGAATGCAATTATTACGGGTATAGAATTAGATATATTAGCGGAACAAAAGAAATTGTCTGAGCCACTGCAAAGCTTTATGACGCGTGACGAGGCCTTGTTTGGCATTGATGAAATCCTCGCCTTATCTGTTGTTAATCTCTACGGATCCATTGGTTTCACGAACTATGGTTATATTGATAAGGTAAAACCTGGCATCATTAGAAATCTTGATAGCCAAGTTGATGGTCATTGTAATACATTTCTTGATGATTTAGTTGGTGCCGTGGCGGCAGCTGCAGCAGGTCGCATTGCCCATAATACGCCGAATCGGGTGCACCATGTCGTTGTGGAGGGATAGAACATGAACGTTTTAGTCGTAATTGATATGCAACATGATTTTGTGGACGGTACTCTTGGTTCTCCAGAGGCTCAGGCCATCGTGGATAATGTACGTCAAAAAATTGCATCCTTTGATGGACCTGTTATGTTTTTACACGAGATACTCACGATACTAATTATCTTGAAAGCCAAGAAGGTCAGCACTTACCTGTGCCACATTGTGTGAAAGATACGGCTGGTTGGCAAATTATGGATGGTTTAGTTGAAGCAGCAGAAGAACGTAATACCATCTATCCTCATATGATTATAGATAAACCGAATTTTGGTTCCTTTGAATTGGTAACGCGACTACAAGGTATGCATACCGCTGAACCTCTTGAAAGCATAACTTTAGTAGGTCTTTGTACTGATATTTGCGTCGTATCGAATGCAATCTTGCTTAAAACAGGATTGCCAGAGGTTCCAATTCATGTAGATTCAAAGTGCTGTGCTGGGGTTACACCAGAGTCTCATGAAGCAGCATTGGCTACGATGAAAATGTGTCAGTGTGTTATTGATTAATAAAAAATTTCCTTTCCATTGCCATTAAAGGGTGTCGATTATATACTATCGATACCCTTTTTCATGTGTACAAAGCTAAATGGTTTTATTCAATAGGAGTGTATATATTGACGATTTTCTATATAGATAGTACAATATATAAAGAATGATAATTCATATCAATTAAAAATCATGCATGAATATATTGCTTGTTGATGAGCATGTATTTGGATGTAATTAATTGATTCTATAATACTGATGCAGGTGCATCGAATTGCTTTCACAAAAACGATATATAGTTTTAACATCGTTTGTGCCCTAATTACAAGGAGGACTATTATGAAACCTTTCGAACTCGCACCATTACCATATGCTTACGATTATCTTGAACCTGTTATAGATGCAGAAACAATGAAATTGCATCATGACAAGCATCATCAAGCGTATGTTAATAATTTGAATGCTGCTATCGCGAAATACCCTGATCTTCCATATGGTTGTGTAGACTGCATCCTTGGCGACATCGCTAATGTGCCAGAGGACATCCGCCAAGCGGTTATCAATAATGGTGGGGGTCATAAGAACCACACTATGTTCTGGGATATCATGACAAAACCAGATACGTCTAAATTGCAAGGCCCTTTGAAAGAGGCTATCGATGCTGACCTTGGTGGCTATGATGCCTTTGTTGAAAGCTTTTCTAATGCTGCAGCAACACGTTTTGGTTCTGGTTGGGCATGGCTTGTTGTCAACAAGGACGGCAAACTAGAAGTAACATCTACTGCGAACCAAGATAACCCTCTTTTGGACGGTAAAACTGCTATTCTTTGCTTAGACGTTTGGGAACATGCATATTACTTGCATTACCAAAACCGTCGTCCAGACTATATCAAGGAATTCTTCCGCGTTATTAACTGGGATAAAGTATCTGAAAACTACGAAAAAGCATTGAAACCTCATCATCAATAAGATAGCTTTAAATCCTCTCAAAACTAGATATATTTTAATAGATAACGGATAGTTGATATATTCTCCTCCATACTTGACTGGGGATGTATCATCTATCCATTATTTATATATAAAAATGTTGATATTTTTTTAGAAAGAACTTTCAAAAGTATAGCCATGGATACAGATTTTTCTAATCGATATCGTTTATCATAGTGTCATAGGTTATGTTAGACAAACCTTTCACAGTATATATTGCCTTGTATACACAGTGGTACGTATAGAGGGCTACTCACATAAGTAATACACAATATTTTTGACACGAGGGGATTAAAATGGAAAAGAAATTAGATTTGTCCAAATCCGTATATGATTTGGTAAAAGAATATCCTGAAGTAATAGATATTATGAAGAGTTTAGGGTTCAGCGAAATCACAAATAAGGTGATGTTGAACTCTGTTGGTAAAATCATGACTATCCCAAAAGGGGCTAAAATGAAAGGCGTATCCATGATCGATATCGTAGGCGCTTTCATGAAAGCTGGTTTTACCTTGGAAGGTGAAATGCCAAATTTACATGGTGATGAGGCATCTGTTAAGGATGCTCCTGTAGAGACTGCGGCTACTCAAGTAGAGGAGCCTAAAGCTAGCCCAAATACAGAAACTAATGAAGAGGATACTGTTACAGATAGCGAACGTGTAGAACAATTGAAAGGTTTCTTGAAACGGTTAGGTACTGGTGAAGAGCTTGGTGCTGTTCGTAAAGATTTTGCGAGCCAATTCAAACATGTTGAGGCTAGTGAAATCATGAAAGCTGAGCAAGGTCTTATGCGTGAAGGGACCCCGCTTGAAGAGGTGCAACAATTATGTGATCTTCATTCTGCATTATTCCATGGTTCTACCATCCATGAACAAATGGATGCGGAACATGCTAAGGTTGAGGCTGTGCTTGAGGCGCAAGAAAAGAGCCAAAGCGTAGTGACCCTCATTGAAACTGTAGGTCATCCGCTCAACCGATTGACAGAAGAAAACAAAGCTCTCGATACGTTAATTGAGTCTCTTAAGACTAAGGTGGCGAATCAGTCTATAACTTTAGAGGATGTGAATGCAGTACGCCAAGTATCTATTCACTATGCTAAAAAAGGTGACCTTCTATATCCACACTTAAAAGTGGCCTATGATATTTCTGGGCCATCCATGGTTATGTGGACTGTGGACGGCGATATTCGCGATACATTTGGTCGACTAGCTAAGTCTGCTACCTTTACGGAATCTTGGTATGAAGACTTTGATGCGGTCCTAACCCGTGCACAAGAGATGATTTACAAGGAACAAAATATCCTATTCCCACTTTGTGCGGAAAACTTTACAGCTCAAGAATGGTACCAAATTTACAAAGATACCGCACAGTATGAAGAAATCTTTGGCGTAGAACGCGTTGCTTGGACAGAGGCAGAACTTGCTTTGGCTGATAGTCATGCACCAGCCAGTACAACAGATAACACCATCGCTCTTATCGGTGGTAGCATGACCCTAGAGCAACTAGATGCTATGCTCAATACAATGCCAATGGAGGTAACCTTCGTTGACCATGAAGATATTAACCGTTATTTCAACGATGGTGAAAAGGTATTCAAACGTCCTACTACAGCAATTGGCCGGGACGTGTATTCCTGTCATCCGCCAAAGGTAGAACCAATTGTACGCGGTATCATTGATTCTTTCCGTAAAGGTGACCGCGATAATGTGGCCGTATGGCTTGAAAAACAAGGCCGTCCATTCTATGTAAACTACATGGCTGTACGCGACCAAAATAATAACTATATTGGTACATTAGAACTCGTACAAGACATGCAATTTGCAAAGGATCATTTCGCTAGATCTAAATAAGAAAATTATATAATCTGACCATATACAAAAAAGCTGCTCTAGGACTGATACTAGAGCAGCTTTTTATATGGGGAGCAGATTTTTTATAGATTGCATAGGGCTAAGATTGTATATGTTCAATGATGCTATGTGTAGCTACCTTAATATTGGTTAAACTTGTTGCTAAGTTTAGACGCACAAAGGTGGCGTAGCTTTCACCACCAAACCATTCGCCAAAGCTAGGGGCAATGCGGCATTGGTTTCAAATACATCGTGCATATGGTCAGCCATTACGTAGGCGCCAAAATCTATCCATGCCAAATAGGTGCCATTCATAGGGCTAATGCGTAGCTTAGGAAGGGCAGATAGTAGCTCACGACATAGATACTCGTAGTTTTCACGAATGACTGTGAGTGCAGCGTTGAGCCAAGTCTCGGCTTCTGGATGGGTGTAGGCCACCGTGATAGCGGCTTCAGCGATAACGTCCGAGTCTGTATGATATACAAGTACTTTATATGTATTGTATTGGCTCCGTAATTCATCGTTAGGGACGATGACCTCCGCATGGTGTAGACTGGCCATATTGAACGATTTTGATACAGAGGACATGGTTATCATATTATCCGCATAGGCTCCGTTAGATACGGATAAGGCTGACCTAAATGGAATAGGGCCTGTGATAAGGTCTTGATGAATCTCGTCGCTGATGATGAGTACATCGTGGCGTTTACAGATGCTAAATAATTGGGCCATTTCTGCTTCGGTCCATACGTGACCTACTGGATTATGCGGATTACAGTGAATAAATAGCTTCACATCTCGTTGTATGATGGTGGATTCGAATGCGTCGTAATCAACAGTGTATCGATTGTCCGTGGTACGCCTCATAGCTATTGGAACAATATGGCGCTGTGCATCGCTAGTGCTCGTATCAAAGGCACCGTATACAGGACTTAGAACGGCAATGGCATCATTTGGTTTTGTGAAAGCCCCAATACTCCACATAATGCCTGTAATGACATTTGGAGCGCTGGTGAGCCAGTCCTTAGACAAATTACAATTATGGCGACATTTGTACCAATTGATGACCGCATCTAAGTAATTAGGATTTGTCATGGTATAGCCTAAAGGTGTTGTTTTCACATAGTTTGCAATCGCCTCTTGTAGGCATGGTGGCGTCATGAAATCCATGTCTGCCACCCACAGTGGTAATAAATCGGTGCGACTAAATTTTAAGTGCTCACCGTCCCATTTGCGGGCAATGCGTACCGCGTCGGTTTATATAGTATGTTTTGGTAAAGTCTGTTGTGTTCATGGTAATACCTCATTTGTTGTATTGTATGTATGTATTATAGCAATAAACGTATATAAAATAAGCATATTGTAGCTCAGCTTCTTGACGGAGTTCGCTTTCACAATTTAAAATGTACTATAGAATAGTGTGTGTCTGACCAGTGACCACACTCATATCGAATGGTTACAAATGATAAATTCTTGGCCGTATATAGTGGGCGATGTTCATATGTGAGTTTGCTTCATCGAACTATGCCGCTATATGGAAAGGCTAATATAAGTATAGTACTGGATCCTGTTAAGGAGGCATGTGCCATGAGTAATGAATTGAAACCCCTTCACTTTTGATGCGGATTACACGATGGAGGAGGCGCTCGCTGAGGCGAAACGCTGTCTAAACTGTCCAAAACCTTTGTGCCGTATGGGTTGTCCTATTGAAAACGAAATTCCTCGTTTTATCCAAGCCATCGCGCACGGTAACTTTGGTTTAGCCAACGATATCTTGGCGGAACGTACAAACTTGCCAGCTATCTGTGGTCGCGTGTGCCCTCGTGAAAATCAATGCGAAGGTAACTGTATCATGAATAAGGCTAAGAAACCGCCTATCAACATCGGCAAATTGGAACGTTTTGCTGCCGATTTTGAAAGCATCAATGAATTGCGCAAACCTAAGAAAATTAAACAAGATCTTGGCAAAGTAGCCGTTGTTGGTTCTGGCCCTGCGGGCTTATCCGTTGCAGGTGACGTAGCGAAACTAGGTTATGATGTAACCGTATTTGAAGGTCAATCCGAACCAGGTGGCGTATTATTATTCGGTATCCCAGAATTCCGTTTGTCTAAATCCGTTGTACGTCGTGAAATCGCGCGTCTTAAAGGTTTAGGCGTTAAATTCGTATGTAATACATTTATCGGTCAAGACAAATCCCTAGATGATTTATTCGCCGAAGGATTTGATACTATCTTCATCGGTACTGGTACGCATATTCCTCAAGAAGTACGCATGGAAAATGATCAAATTACAGGCGTATTCCAAGCGATGTACCTCTTAACTAATGTACAACTTGTAGAGAATGGCGAACTTGAAAAAAAAGCGATCCCTGTGAAAAAAGGGGACCGCGTTGTTATCATCGGCGGCGGTAACGTAGCGATGGATGCGGCTCGTACATGTGTACGTTTAGGCTGTGAATCTGTCACTGTAGCATACCGTCGTAGCCAAGAACAAATGCCTGCATTATTATCCGAATACGAAGAAGCGCGTGCTGAAGGAGTTCAATTCCAATGGTTCGCATCTCCAGTGGGCGTAGAAGGTACAGATAAGGTAGAAGGCTTTAAATACGAAGTGATGGCCCTTAATGAAGATGGTGCTGGTATCCATGGTACAGGTAAATACCAAGTTATGCCTGTCGATAAAATCATCATCGCTGCTGGTCATAAACCTAATGCACGCCTCGTTGGTGAAGGCAATAACCTCCGTGTTGATGAAAAAGGTTATATTCTTACATCCGAAGAACCGTACGGCATGACGAGCCGTGAAGGCGTATTCGCCGGTGGCGACGTAGTGCATAAACCAGCCACTGTAGTACTTGCTATGCGCGAAGCTAAAAAAGCTGTTGATGGCATGGTTAAATACATGGAAATTAAACGTGCTATGACCATTGCAGAAGCGAATAAATAAGAAAATAATGTACAAGAATATACTTGTATAAGTGTATGTTTATGCGGCTATAACATAATATGAATAATAATCCCTTGTGATATGAATGTATTGCAGGGATTTGTTTTTATATGTCATCACTAATCAAGTTATTGTGGTCCCCTATAAAAATTTGCCGTATGTTGAGGTCAAAGATTTGCTATCATTGTGAGTGGAAGGTGAGGTTTCTATGACGTTTGACATCGTATGTAGTGAAGCACAGTCAGAAAAGGCTGTCCAACACTTAGGCGTTCTCATTCTATTATGGCGCCGGCATTTTCAGATGACTCAACAAGAATTAGCAAGACGAACTGGATTACTGCAGTCTTATATCAGTGGATTGGAGAAGGGGAATGTTGATCCTCGTATGTCTACACTGTGTAGAGTAATCAGTGGCTTTGAAAATATGACACTTGATACCTTTTTCACGGGACCTAATGTGGGGTTTATTGATTTTCACGCCATAGAACACAGACATATGGAAATTCATTGATGCGTATCTTGGAGGACTAAACTAGACATTACTATTGATATACTACAAAGAAACGGGGCACATATTACTGAGTGCCCCGTTTCTTTATTAAAATCCTAAATCCTCATTGATGATAATAACCTCCATGGTTTGCATGTTGCGCATTTTCTTGTAATAAATTGTTAAGGCGTTACAAATCCTGTCAGGCGAACCACAGTCGTAGCATTTTTCTTCTAGCTTGGCACAAGGATTGAGGGAACTTTTTTTATTTTTTTTTGCTGTTCAGTGGTGCCGCCACATTGCGTGCTCGGTAAATAGCCGAGGCTAAGTCAGGCGTAATTTTGTTACGTCCCAGTACGAAAAAGACCTCTTGCGATCCAAATAGAGAGGCTGCTACACGATTACCGGTGCCATCGATATTGACCATTTCACCCGTTTGAGCCAAGGCGTTAACAGATGTGAGGAATACTTCGCGGCCCATGGTGCGTAATGCGGTGTCCCGGAAACTTTCACCAGGTAAAGGTCGCTGTATATCTGTTATGTCCTTGTTGACCTCGGATAAGGCATCATGAACCTTGAGCTCCATTAGAGTGCGGGAATCGCCAATGGCTACGCTCTTATCTTGAATACGAGATTGTAAATAATTGACAGCTTCAACGCCTGTTTCGAAATAGTTGACCACAAATTTATTGCGCTCCAAAGCCTTGATGGTTTTCTCTATATCAATAGGAGTATCGTTGAGTTGAGGATTGATAACTGCGTTGATTGTTGTTTCTGTATTGGCCATGAGTCCTCCTAATAATATATTAGTAGAAATCTTTCTGCTGCTATTGTAGCAAGAATGATTGAGTTAGATAGTTTTATTAATACTATTGTATCGTTTATATGGATGGCATTCAATATAATGAGACGTAATTTAGGATAGGAGAAGCATAATGTGGTGTAGTTTGATTTTAGAGCAATCTGTTAGGAATCAAATCCATATTTGAATCTAAAATAATAAAACTTTGGAATGAAATCCAAAATGATTGTTAAAAATTAGAAAAGTTGGAATGGATTCCAACTTTCAACAAAAAGGAATAGAATTAGGAATGATAGGCTAACAAATAAATTTTACTTTTTATCAATAGGTTGAATTTGCTATAATAATAGTATTGATATGGCATAAAGCCAATGTTAAGGAGGCAAAAATCGTGGATTTAATTCAAAAATTAAAAGACCAAGTAAAACCATTAGGTAAAAAAATCGTGTTGCCAGAATACCAAGATGAACGCGTATTGAAAGCAACTGAAATTATTTTGAAAGAAGGTTTCTGCACACCTGTATTGGTAGGTAATCCTGCTGAAATCGCTGAAGCTGCTAAAGCTGCTGGCGTATCTGTTGAAGGTGCTGAAATTATCAATCCAGCTAACTACGATCGCTACCAAGAAATGGTTGATACATTCGTAGAATTGCGTGCTAAAAAAGGTATGACTCCTGAAAAAGCTGACGCAACTATGAAAGGTGACTGCTTATTCTTCGGTGCTATGCTTGTTCGCCTTGGCGTAGTAGACGGTATGGTTGCTGGTTCTGCAACTCCAACTGCATCCGTATTGCGCGCTGCATTACAAGTTGTAGGTACTAAACCAGGCCTTAAAACAGTATCTTCTACAATGGTTATGTTCACAGACAAAAAGAATATGGCGATGATGGCATGCTCATCTTCTCCGACTGTGGCGTATTGCCTAACCCAACTAGCGAACAATTGGCTGATATCGCAGAATCCACTGTAGAAAAAGCTCGCAAAGTTGTTGGCATGGCTGACCCTCGTGTATCCATGTTGTCCTTCTCCACTAAAGGTTCCGCTTCCACTCCAGAAGTAGACAAAGTAGTAGAAGCTGTTAACATTTTGAAAGAACGCAATGTTGACTTCAAATTCGACGGCGAATTACAATTGGACGCTTCCATCGTTCCTTCCGTAGCAGAAAAGAAAGCTCCTGGCTCTCATGTGGCTGGTAAAGCTAACATTTTGATCTTCCCTGATCTTCAATCTGCTAACATTGGTTACAAATTAGTTCAACGTTTTGCTGGCGCTGACGCTATTGGTCCATTGATTCAAGGTTTGGCTAAACCTATCCATGACCTTTCCCGTGGCTGCTCCGCTCAAGACGTTGTAGACGTTGCGGCTATCGCTGCTGTTGAAAGCATCTAATTTCAACTTCATTTGATACGTTTCAATGACATATTAAAAAGCTGATTCTTCGGAATCAGCTTTTTGTTTAGGCAAATGGCTTCAAATAGTGTATTATTAAATTATCTAGAATAATACTAATCTTGATGGATTATTTATGACACATGGCATCAATATCTGCGAGTGATGTTGTACTTGAAAGCGTAAAAGGAGAGAACTATGATTTCTGTATTCGACACAAATCCTGTTACATTTGAAGATAAAGGTCGTACATTAACTATTAGTTACAATGGTGTGCTCTGTAAAGATGCAAATGGAAAGGTTATAACTGACATTGATTTTGAAGATGTAAATGAGCTATATCTTACAAGATATCTAAATTCAAATAGTAACTATACGATTATGTTTAGAGACCATAATTGGAAAAATATAAAAGGCCAAGATTTAGATACGGACCGTACAGAATCTAATGCTGGTCATAATATTCGTGAAACTAAAGCGATCATTGCTGCCTTTGCTCGCCATAAATTGACAGCGGAATTCCCCTGCAAATTTAGATACCCTTCAATTGCCACTTGATTACTCCTACATGGGGAAACGAGAAATCACCATTAAAAATGGTGTTATCTCAAATGGTAAGATTGATATCCCTATTAATGAAATTCGCCGCGTAATATGTGCATCTAATGGTACAATTAGTAAATTGTTAGTCTATAAAGAAGAAAAACCTAGTTCCTTCTTCAAAAAGATTTTCGACAAATGTGATATGAAAATCACCTTGAATGCCATTACATTACCGTTATTAGAAGCCATCGTAACGCGCAATACAGGTCATGGCATCGACTTCAGTCGCGGTAATGGCTTTGACCAAAAGGATTCCAACTATATTATTATCCGCTATCTTGACTCTGGATTCTTCCTTGAGAAAGGCGGCACAGCACCTACAGAATGGCAGAAAACAGCTGCTGAAACAACCGCTAAATTTGGCTATGATGTGAAAACATTATTGGGATAACATCCGCTAACATAGAGGCATTTGTTAAGGAACTATGTAGTGTAAAAGACTGTATAACTAATACAGTAAATATGAAATAAGATATCAAAAGAACCACTAGTTTTTACTAGCGGTTCTTTTTCGTGTATGGGGAATCAGTGTTGAATACTAATTGGAAAGTTTTCAAAAAGTTTTGTACCCTAAAAAAAGATACCATAAAAGGCTTGCAATACGATAAATTTGTGATATGATTTGAACTACATTAGAAAGAACTATTTCTAATCCTGAAATGGAAATAGTAGTATAGCTATACATAGTTGAGCTTAGCTATAGAGGTTTAGCTTTGTTATAACGAGCTACTTAAGCTATATAGAGAAGGAGAATTATAATGACAGAGCAACTCGTAAATGTTCATGATTTAGTGGGCCGCTGTCCTTTTGCAACGAGTCAAAAGTTATTAGCCGGCAAATGGTCTTTATTGATCATGCACGAATTAGCCGAAGGACCTGTGCGTTTCCGAGAATTAGAGCGCCGCTTACATCCAATTACACAAGCAACACTAACAAGAGCCTTGCGCCAATTAGAGGATGATGGCCTCGTACACCGTGAAGTATACGGTACTATTCCACCAAAGGTTGAATATAGCCTTACCGAAGTGGGGGCTGGATTTAAAACAGTTCTTGCATCCCTTGAAACTTGGGGTAACCAATATATTGACTATATGAAAGCCGCTGGCCGCATGTAAGAAATGTCAGCGGTATTTCTTATCCTTGTTCCAAAAATCAATTCGTATTCTTCATTATACCTAAATTTTCTAATGTACTAAGTGTAGGAAGGCCCTGTTTTCAAAAAACGACTTTGGCCCTGTCCCATAGGGACAGACCCGGCCGGTGGAGGCTTTTTGGAAATAGGGCCTTCCTTTACACAAACGTATATAGAAAAAAATATGGTATAATAAATAATACGAATGATATAAATTCTCATTAAGCAAGAGGTATTGATAATTATGTTAGATGTAACTTTTCTTGCACACAGTGGCTTCCTCGTAGATGATGGTAAGCGTTGCTATGTGTTTGATTATTATAAAGATCCTAATAATATTGTTTGGCAACTGGCTAAGCGTGGTCGTGAGCTGTGGTTCTTTGTGAGTCATACTCACGGAGATCATTTTAATCCGTCTATTACAGAATTTGATGGCCCTCAAACGCGCTATATTTGCCATCAAGATGTGCCATTAGAAGGTAAGGTTCGCAAGTGTATTACCATGCGTCCTGGTCAAGATGCCACATTAGATGATGTAGGTATTCATATGTATGGCAGCACCGATGAAGGCGGTTCCTTCTATGTGAAAACGGATACAGCAAATATCGACTCTGACTCTATCTTCCATGCCGGTGATCTCAACTGGTGGCACTGGCTTGGCGATACGCCCAGAGAACAATGCAGACGCAAAGCGAATGGCTTGGCGTGAGTTTAAGGAACTAGAGGGCTTGTCTGTAGATGTGGCCATGTTCCCTGTAGATAATCGTCTCGAAGATGCTATGGAATGGGGCAGTATTGAATTTTTTTACGCCGTGTAGAGGTGAAGAAAGCATTTATTCCAATGCATCTAAATGGTCCACTATGGACTCCATCTGTGTATTTTTAACGCTCTCTTTGGTGATATTCCTGTATGGGAACCTCAAAGAGAAGGGGATGAATGCACCTTTTTAAATATACTTTCACAATGTGTAGTATGTGAAAGTTCGTGGCCCACGTGGTCACTACGTTATATGGGGAGAGTCTATATACGTAATTTAGCAAGTTAGGATCAAGTGATGATGAAAACTAAACCAATGGCAACATTATTATTAGTTGTTATGGCGATTATATTCTTAATTTCATATCCCCAACGACACGATATGTTTTGGGCTTTTGTGATGCACATCTCAGGGGCTGCTATGATTGGTGGTCTTGCAGACTGGTATGCAGTGACGGCACTCTTTACTAAGCCCTTAGGTATTCCTTTCAAAACGGCTATTTTGCCACGTAGCAAGGAGCGACTTATTCAAATGGGACGTACCATGCTTAGCGAGGAATTACTTCGTGTGCCACAAATGTACTATGCCATCAAAAAAGAGCGCGTTATGGTCCGTATCATTGAATACGGTATGAGTGATGTTGGGCAAAAACAGATTAAAGATCTTTTATATGGTGTTGGTAATCAAGTATTATCCCATATGGATATTGAACCAATGCGTAAAGAGATTAACAAGGCTGTTTATAAAGGTATATCTAATTGGAAGGCAACGCCTCTTGTTATCTTATTTGGTCGTTGTATGTTAGAACGCCATACTGCTAGTGTGTTCTGGCTCTATTTTAATCGTACTTGTCAGCGTGTTATTGCATCTAATCAGGTATATCCGTACTTGTATCGCGTTATGCTAGACATTATGAAAACCTATACGAAGGACTCTTTCTTCCGTGAGCTGGCTATTGCCTTTGGTGGTGATGGGCTTTCACCAGAACGATTGGTGGAAACGGTACAGAGAAAAGCGGTTCAATTCCTGAAGGAAAATGAGTCCATCGATTCTGCGCTAGGTCGCTACGTATGGGGGCAAGCGATTCGATTCTTTAATAATCTGGAAACAAACAAGGAATGGCAAGCCTTTATTGAAGAGCATAAGGATCAATGGGTTAAAATGGTTCTTGAAGAATGGGAAGGAAAGCTCATCGATGGCGACACGCTTGATTGGGCACGTCTCATGGATATTTTGATTGACCGTTTTAATGTTCTTGGCAATGAAATTCTTCTAAATCCTGATAAGCAGGCGCCATTTGAACGATTCTTCTTGTTGCGCAGCATTCCGTGGTTACAAATTGAATCCTCTTATCGACAGTGTGGTGGGACAAGAATTGTCTCGTTATTCGCCGGATGAGATTACCCAAATTGTACGTGGAAAAATGTATTATGATTTACAAATGGTCCGTATTAATGGATCCCTTGTAGGGGCCGTTTTGGGCGGTCTATTCTATGGCCTTACGACCCTTGTTAAGGGGGTGATCGGATGATTCGCTACTTTAAATCACTTACCTTGAAACAACGAGCTAATGGTATTTTAGGCCTGATGGCGGTGCTCTATTGCTTCGTCTTTATCGGTCAGTTTTTCTTTGATAGTGAAAGCTGGTACCAACCGTTATATTGGGCGGTGCAATCTGCACTCATCGGCAGTGTAGCGGACTGGTTCGCTGTGACTGCACTGTTTCGTAAGCCTCTAGGATTTCCCTATCATACGACGCTGATTCCACGCAATAAAGACCGCCTTATTAATGGTGTTATTAAGCTTGTAGAAACGAAGATGCTTACTAAAGAGCGTTGCCAAGTGCTTTTGAATAAGGTGGAATTTGTACCTTTATTTGAAAAGTTCTTACTATCTCCAGAAGGGCAACGGGCAGCACGCCTCGTCATTCATCAAGGTTTGCATTTGTTGTGGAAATCTCAAAGTAATGAGGAATGGGCTCAATGGGGAGCGAAACGTATACGAGCATTACTTGAAAAACATTCGTTGGTACCTGTGTTAAAACATGTGTTGCTCGATTTATGTGAGCATAATCGCTACGAAGGTATGGTTGTACAGGTATTGAATGTAATTCAAGAACGGATTAATCATCCAGCTATGGTTACTTGGTTGACTGCTGTTGTAGCCGAAGAAGCGCACAAGAAAAAAAGAAAAGGCTTTTGGTCGGATTTTCTTATTTCTATGTCCGAAGCTACAGATGTTGTTAATTACCATGAAATGGCAGAGGCCATTGTTCAAGAGTCCTACGCTATGCTTGAAAATTGGAAGCGTCCTAATAGTCCGGAACGGACTGCGTGGCTTCGCCAATGGGTCGATCCTATTCGCCATATTGAGGAGAATCATGAAGTTTGTGGAGCTCTCGATGAGGCTTGGGAACGATGGATTCGAGAACAGGATTGGGAATCTATCATTGAAAACCATTTATGCCCTTATGTAGAGGAATTGCTACTCGTAGGGGATGAAAATGGTGAAACGCCAGCTCAAGTCCTCGTCAATATTGCCCTTGAACTCTGGGCTGTGTATGGACAATCAGAAGACCTTCGAAACCGTATTGAAGTCACATTACACGATATTGCACGATACGTATTAGAACAAGGCTATGACCTCATTGAAACTATCATACGCCAAGTGTTAGGTGGCCTTAGTACAGATAAATTTATTTACTTTATCGAGTCTAAGGTAGAGGATGATCTGAGTTGGATTCGTATTAATGGTGCTATCGTGGGCGCTGTAGCAGGTCTTGTTACCTGGATTTTCTTGGAATATGTGTATACGCCATTTATAGGGGCTTTCATTTAATACACATTAGCATTTCGTAGTATTTCGAAGCCCATAACATATTACGTAAAAAACACCCTTCTAAATAACAAGTTACTCTCGCGTATGAGGAGTAACCTTATCTAGAAGGGTGTTATATTTTTGTTATATTAAATTATTATTCCATATCTTCTGTATCGGATAGTGGTAGTGTGATGATAAATGTAGTAAATACACCTAACTCACTTTAGCCGTAATTGTACCATGATGCAAATGCACAACCTTATCTACGAAATAAAGGCCGAGGCCAATACCGTGATTAGATTTTTTATTGCGTGATTGCTCTGTTTGGTACATCCGATTAAATATCTGAGACAGATTGTCTGCTTCGATACCAATGCCATTGTCGGTTACTTCGATGACCAAGTATAACTCGTTGCGTTTGGCGGTTATATCTATAGTGGATTTTGTAAATTTAATGGCGTTATCGATGAGATTTGTTATAGCGCGACGCAGTGATACTTCGTGTCCTGTAACAATTAAATCGTTATCGATAGAGGAGTTAATGACAATGTTTTTTTCTGCACATAAACGGGTGTAATCGTGGACTAGGTTTTTTAACATAGTACTTACGTCTACAGGGGCCACATTCATTTCATAGTTATTTTCTAATCGCGCCACATCTAATAATTGCGACACAAGAGAGGACATGAATTTAGCTTGCTCTAAAATATGAACAAGACCTTCCTTCATTTCTTCCGGTGTTCGCGCGTATTTAATGGCATATTCGCTTTCAGCTTGAATGACTGCAATAGGCGTACGTAATTCGTGGGATACGTCCGAACTAAATTGCTTTTCCCGATTGGATGAATCCTCGAGACCTGATAACATACGGTTAAATGTGGTGGTTAATTCATAGACCTCATCTCTTGCGATATCCGGTAATTCAATACGACGACTAAGGTCGTTATTTTTACCGATAACCTTTGCCGTATGTGTTAATTTACGCAAAGGTTTGAGGCCTTTTTTGATGAATATATAACCGCCGATTGAAGATATGAGTAAAGCGACGATAATAAGCAATAATAAAGTGTAAATCGTGCTACCATTTTGATCGGTGATTTTTTGGCTCGTAATGGCACGCAAAAATCCCCGATAATTTGGTGCATTAATTGGCACATCGTAATAGTAGAAGGTCATGCCATTGGCTTGAATTTCGCCGACCTGCCCAAGGGATAAATTAGACTGATTTGGGAATCCATCTGGCAGATACCCTTTCGTAATCAAGCCGTCCTGCGTGTAAACAAGATAAAATGTTCCGTCTTCGTAGGGCTTGAATTTGCGGATATCCGTTGACATCATAAGCGTTTGTTGTTGTAGACGTTCTCGGATTTCCGTATTATGTGCCGTACCTATATAGTTGTAGTAAAAAATGGACATGAAAATTAAGAGGATACTCAATAATAATGTGTACCATAGCATAATTTTCAAAGTCAAAGGCATACGATTCCATAGGTGCTTAAAAGCACCTGACATAGAATTAAGGTCGTGACCTTGGTCCTTAGTTTTCAGTTTTGAGGACATATCCTACTCCACGAACGGTTTGAATTAATTTCACATTTTCATCCGTGTCAATCTTTTTACGTAGATCCTTAATATATACATCAATTAGATTAGAGTAGCTTTCATAATCGTATTCCCAAACATGATCAAGAATTTGTTGACGGGATAATACGATGTTTTCATTACTTGCTAAATAATACAATAAATCAAATTCTTTAGCTGTTAATGTAATAGCTTCGCCGTCGCGTTTTACTGTACGTTGAGGCACATTGATAGTTAAAGGCCCAACCTTAATATCATTTTGTGCATGGCGCGCATTACGACGTGCCAACGCATAAATACGAGCTGTTAACTCTTCAAGGTCGAAAGGTTTTACTAGATAATCATCAGCACCAGTATTTAGGCCTGTTACCTTATCTTGTAAGGAATCTTTCGCAGTTAACAATAAAACAGGTGTTGTATTGCCTTCGTTACGAATTTGTGCCAGTGCACTGATACCATCTAATACAGGCATCATGATATCCATAACAATTACGTCATAGCTAGATGTATTCACATAATCGATAGCTTGTTGACCGTTGAAACATGTATCAACAGTCATATTTTCTGCACGTAAATATTTGGCCGTAATACCATTTAGCATTTCTTCGTCTTCTACAAGTAAAATCTTCATATGTTTGTTCTCCTTATGTATGATTAAATTATATAACTCTCTCTTAATACTATCTAATCACTAATCAGTTTCCGTTATGTGAAAGTTACAACACGTTAGTGATTAAAATAATATTAACATATATAAGTTATATTATATAACTATTTTTATCTATTATCATACCTTATACAAGTGGAATGAGTGAAAAAAATGAATGTAATAAGTAGTATTTTATAGGTTTATTCAGCGTTGAGGTGAATTTATCCATATTTTATCTAGCTTTCGTAGTGTTCTACGATGGGAAGTATATCGAAGATTGCCGTTTGTGCATAGTTGAGGCTGATTTTACGAAATTTGAAAGGTGTAAAGAAAATTCACAATAAAAAAACTTATGATAATAATTATCAAAAAGAAAAAAACTATACTAGAATCGAGATGTTTTGATATGTATAAGCGTTTTTGAATCCTATGTGGTTTTAGTAGGAATTTAAAAAAATTTTGATGTTATAAAATGGACTTATTGGATTGATACACGTAGCAAAAACATTGTGTTTAGTTGGTGTATTTGAGGTGCTTATATAGGAAAAAAAATTCGGAACCGAATTGATATAAATGATATACATAAAAAGTAAATAGAATTGCATTCCTAGATAATCAGATTGTTCACAATATTTCACTAAAAAAATATGAATTGATATAGAATATCAATTAGATTCATTGAAATTAATTATGCATAATAAGGTTTAGACATACGGTGAAATGCTCTCTATAATTATATGTAAAGCTATAAGAGAAATCGCACATGTGTGAGGTTTTCTCTTTAAGGAAAAATGATTAGGTTATCAAAAATTTTTATAAGGTTTTTGAATCTAGATAGTCTAAGAAATTTTCTTTTTATAGGTAGTTATGAGGAGGTCATTATGGAACAGTTTGATGTTCTAGTAGTAGGTAGCGGTGGCGCTGGTCAACGCGCGGCTCTTGAAGTTGGTCGTCGTAAAGGCTTAACTGTAGCACTTATTACTAAAATTTTCCCAACTCGCTCTGCAACAGCAATGGCGCAAGGCGGTGTAAATGCTTGTTTGAATAACGTAGCAGCTGAAGATACTGTAGAAACACATACTTTCGACACAGTAAAGGGTTCTGACTATCTTGGCGACCAAGATGCAATTGAATTCTTCTGCTCTCGTTGTCCAGAAGGCGTACTTGAAATGGACCACATGGGTGCTCCATTCTCCCGTACAGAACAAAACAAAATTGCGCAACGTAACTTCGGTGGTCAATCCTATCCACGTACTTGCTACTCTGCGGATAAAACTGGTCACGTTATTTTGCACACTACTTACGAACAATGCTTGAAAGAAGGCGTACACTTCTTGCAAGAATGGTACCTTTTAGATCTTGTTAAAGACGCAAACGGTCACGTTGGTGGCGCAGTTGTGTGGAACATGAAAGAAGGTAAAGTAGAACAAATTAAAGCGAAAGCTATTATCTTGTCCACTGGTGGTGCAGGTCGTATTTTCTGGACTCGTACTACTAACCCATTCCTTTCCACAGGCGATGGTATGGCAGTTGCATTCCGCGCTGGTAATGGTTTGAAAGATATGGAAATGATCCAATTCCATCCAACTGGTCTTGGTCGTACTGGTATCTTGATGTCCGAAGCGGTTCGTGGTGAAGGTGGTTACCTTCTTAACGCTGAAGGCGAACGTTTCATGAAAAAATATGCGCCTAACAAAATGGAATTGGCATCCCGTGACGTTGTAGCGAAAGCAATCGAAGATGAAATCGCTGCAGGTCGTGGTTTCGGTTCTGGTCTTAACGCATACGTAGTAGCTGACCTTCGTCACTTAGGTCCTGAAGTTATCATTGAAAAAAACTTCATGGTATCCGTGACTTGGCTATGTGTTTCGAACATTGTGATCCATTAGTACAACCAGTACCTATCCGTCCTACTTGTCACTATACAATGGGCGGTATCGACGTAGTGGACTACAAAACTTGTGCATGTGAATTGCCTGGTTTGTTCTCCTCCGGCGAAGCTTCTTGTATCTCCATCCATGGTGCTAACCGCTTAGGTGGTAACTCCTTGGCTGACGGCGTAGTATTCGGTAAAGTATCCGGTGCTGGTGCAGCTGACTATGCTGAAACACATGAACAACCAAACGTAGATGCAGAATTGGCTGCAGCTGCTAAAAGCTTGGGAAGAAAAATTCACTGAAGTAACAACTCGTGAAGGCGGTCGCCCAGTTGTAGAAATCCGCGATGCATTGGCTGATGCAATGTGGAATAAAGTAGGTATCTTCCGTAACGAAGATGGCATTACTGAAGCATTAAAAAGAAATCGAACAATTGATTGAAGATTACAAAACTTGTTATGTAGGTGACCCTGAACGTACTTACAACATGGCATTCGTAAACTATTGTGAAATCGGTTCCATGTTAACAGTAGCGAAAGCTATTGCTATGGGCGCTTTACACCGTCGTGAATCTCGTGGTGCTCATATCCGTGAAGACCATCCAAAACGTAATGATGAAAGATACTTAAAACACTCTTTGATCAAATTGGGTGCTAACGGCGAGTACGAATTGACTGAACGCGACGTAGTGTTCACTAAATACGAACCACAAGAAAGGAAGTACTAAGATGAGACAAATCACCTACCATATTCACCGTTACCAACAAGGTCGCGCGTTTGTACAGACTTTCAAATTTGACTATGAAGCTGACCGTACAATTCTTTGGGGCCTTCAAAAAAATTAAAGATACTCAAGATCCAACTTTAACATTCTTGGCAGCTTGCCGTTCCGCAGTTTGCGGCGCTTGCTCCATTCGCGTAAATGGCGAAGCAATGCTTGGTTGCGAAGCTAAAATCGACGAATTAACAGAACGTTATGGTACTGATGAATTGACAATTGCACCAATCGGCAACTTCCGCGTTATCCGCGACTTAGTTGTTGACTGGGAAGCTAAAGTTGATCGTTTGAAAACAGTTGCTCCTTGGATCTTCCTTAAAGCAGAATTCAACGAAGGTGACAAAATCGTTCGCCAAACTCCAGCTGACTTCAAAAAATTCGTTGCTGGTACAGAATGTATCCTTTGTGGTTGCTGCGCATCTGAATGTAATAAATTGACTGCACGTCAAGATGACTTCTTAGAACCATATGTATTCACAAAAGCTAACCGTTTCGTATTGGATAGCCGTGATGATGCACCTATGGCTCACATTCATCCTGCATTCGACAATGGTCTTTGGAAATGCGTTCACTGCATGAACTGTATCTCCCGTTGTCCTAAACACTTAAAACCTGCTCAAGATATTTCCAACTTGCGTAAAGAAGCTACAAAAGCTGGTCTTACTAACAGCAAAGGCGTTCGCCATGCAGTTGCTTTCAAAGACGATCTCTACAAAACTGGTCGCTTGAAAGAAGTTTCTATGAGCTTGAAATCTGATGGTGTTGTTGATTCCGCTAAACAAGCATTCTATGCTTTACGTTTGTGGAAACACAGCAAAATCAATCCATTCGAACTTGTAGTACCTCAAAAACCTGTAAATGGTATTGATGGTGTTCGCAGACTTATGAAAGCAGCTGAGGAGGTAAGCAAATAATGAAATACGCATTTTTCCCAGGTTGCGTTCTTGAAAGCGCTGCCAAAGAAGACTACTTAGCAACAGTTGCTGTAGCTAAAAAATTAGGCATCGAGTTGGAAGAACTTGACGGTTGGACTTGCTGCGGCGCGTCTCATGTTCAAGACATCGCTCCAGAAATTACATTGGCTACTAATGCTCGTAACATTGCATTAGCAGAAGAAAAAGGTTTGAACCTTTTAACTGTATGTAACACTTGTACTTTGATGCTTCGTGAAGCAAAAAATGAACTTGATGCTAACGAAAAAGAAAAGAACGAAGTTAATAAAAAATTAGCTCAAATCGGTAAACAATACCGCGGCACAACTGATATCACTCATTTCTTATGGGTATTGATTCGCGATTACGGTTTGGACAAATTGAAAGCTAAAGTTGTTAAACCTTTAACTGGTTTACGTGTAGCTGAATACTATGGCTGCCATATTCTTCGTCCTCAAACTGAAATGGGCTTCGAAGACTATCAAATGCCTACATCCTTAGCAGAATTGATTTCCGCTATCGGTGCTACACCAATCGACTTCTCCCGTAAATTAGATTGCTGCGGTTTCCATGCTGTATACCCTGCACATGATTCCGTAATGCAAATGACTGGCTCCATCAACAAAGATGCAGCTACAGAAGGCGCAGATTGCGTAGTAACTCCTTGCCCACTTTGCCAAATGCAACTTGATATGTTCCAAAAAGAAGCTAAAGAAGTTGTTGGCGGTGGCAAAGATATGCCAATCTTGCACATGTCCCAATTAGTGGGTCTTGCTCTTGGCATTTCCCCTGAAGAAATGGGCATGCCTAAACGTCACTTAACTGACACTGCAGCAGTGACAAAATTCGTAGGTTAATTCGTTTGATTTAGACATAGCCTAAGTTGGCTCAATGAAGATCTAAATCCAAACCTATTATCATAATTACCGTAAAGACCCCCTGGCCTTGGCTAGGGGGTCTTTATTTGATGATTCACAGCTTTTATTATATAATAGATAAATAAATATTGAAGACATAAGGGGGTCTCATGAAAGAAGCCTTATTAGATTATATTGATCATAAGTTGAATCAGGAAGATATGGGCCGTGTATTTCCAATTACTTTTCAGGGAAAAGAGTATTTTGTGAAACGTGATATTAGTAATCATCGGTCATCATGGATAAAAGCCATCCCCTCGTGCGGCTTTTTGATCACGAATTTTATATGATGAACTTTGTTCGTACTCAATTGCCTTTAGCACCTGAAATCATAGGTTTTAGAGAACATTATTTTGTTACGCCTAATTATGGGAAAAACTTAACGTATTATGGGCATTTGCCACAGGAGCATCCTGAAGACTCTTCTCTAGAGGATCTGGCTATCCATGTGTTTTACGCCTTTGGTAAAGCTCTTGGTATGCTCCATGATTATGGTATGGCTCATGGCCGTCCAGCGCTAAGAGATATCGTGTATAATCCGGATACAGATGACGTTATGCTATTAGATTGGGAGAATGCACGACGTTGGTATGAATTTACGCCTGCAGGATGGGATCTGTTGATTTTTATTCACAGTTTTATTCGTGAAGGCGATTTGCCACATTCCTATCTCCATGCAGCTATGAATGGCTATAGCACTGCTAGATGTGCACGAGAAACCGTACTTCATGTGAAAGAAGTGTTACATAAACATGACAATCTATTTAAATTTTGTCGATTATTGGAACCATTTCATTTTGTAGATACAGAAGCAGCTGTAAAATCATTTGATTTTATACAAGGACTAAAAACTGAATAACTGTGTATGACTAGTTGATTCTTGCAAAACCAGAATACTAAGGATGCCGCAAATGGCCCTCCCGTATGGTGAGGGTCATTTTATTATGGTAAAATAGATTGTATACATGGTGATATTTTTACCAGCATTAGTTAGCATTAAAAAATCATAAATCCGGTGTAGGGGAGTTATGACGAGGTATAATAAGTGGAATATATTATTTCGTTTATGGAAACGTATGGCTATGCAGCCATGTTTATTGCGATGGTTCTAGAGAATGCGAATATACCGATTCCTAGTGAAATTGTGCTTGGATTTGCAGGGTATTTGATTGCTCAAGGCGTATTTGATTTACATATGACTATGGTTGTAGGTACTTTAGCAGGGATTGTAGGCTCTATCTTATCCTACTGGATGGGTGAGTATGGCGGACGTCCACTTCTTTTTGAAATACGGTAAATACATATTCTTTAATGAACATAAATTTGAACTCGCTGAAAAGTTGTTTAATAAGTATGGTGGTGCCGCGGTGTTCTTTGGCCGTTTGTTGCCGGGGGTTCGTACATTTATTTCTTTCCCCGCTGGCATGGCTCGTTATCCTATGTCACATTTTGTGGTTTGGACTGTATTAGGCACGATTCCTTGGACGATTTTATTGGTGTATTTAGGTAAAGTTCTTGGTGAAAACTGGAAAGATCTTATTGAATATAATCATGAGTTCTTAATTATTATGGTTGCTGTATTTGCAATTATTGCGGCTGTAATTGGCTATAAATATTACAAAAATCGACGTAAATCATAAGGAGATTGTAATGAAAATATCTCGCTTAACATTTGTGTTGTTTGTTTTCTGGTTGGCGTTTTTTATGGTCGCTAATAATGTGCTACCTGTAACTGATCCAGTAGAATCGAATTATGCATTAACCGCTAAAGAGATGGTGTTGTCTGGGGATTGGTTGTCGCCGCAAATTTATGGGACCTATTGGTATGATAAGCCAATTATGATTTATTGGCTTATCGCTTTGGCATTTAAAGTGTTTGGATTTGCTGACTGGGTTGTACGTTTGCCAAGTGCCATATTCGGAGCTTTATCAGTGGCTACAATGTTCCAAGCTATGCGGTCCCTAAGTGGCCGTTGGCTCGTAGGTTTAGTAGGGTCGTCAATTCTTGGTACATCACTTATGTTCTGGGCCGTTGCACATGGCGTTATTACCGACATGGTATTGCTGTATACGTCCTTGATGGTAATGGTATTTGCCTATGATGGGTTAAATAATAACTCTAGTAAATCTATGATTGTAGCCTATGTGTTCTCTGCGTTAGGCGTTCTTACAAAGGGACCAGTGGCACTTGTATTGCCCGGGCTTATTCTTCTCGTTTATGTAGCGCTGTATCGCTCTAAACAAATGTTGCTGCGCCTCTTTGATTGGAAAGGTATTCTCGCATTTTTAATCGTTGCATTACCATGGTACCTCTATATGTATAGTACACATGGTCAAGATTTTGTAAATGGATTTTTTTAGGGCTTCACAATGTAACGCGTGCTACTCAGTCTGAGCATCCCGAGGATAATGTGTGGTGGTATTACATCGCTATATTTCTGGGGGCGTCCTTACCATGGACGGGTGCAGTTATTTATGGTATTATAACTGGATTTAAGTTGCGTCATAAGGGTTATGTATATAGCTTGTGCTGGGGGATTGGAACGGTTTTGTTCTACTCTTTGATGGCCACAAAATATCCTCTTTATACATTTATAAGTCTTGTGCCATTTAGTGCACTCGCTACATTGGGGGTTTTGAAAGCGTTACGTCCAGGGCGTTCACGCTATGTGCCTTGGATCATCATAGGCCCTACACTTTTATTGTGGGTGGCGTATGTGGTTGCATCTTTCTTTGCTCCATGGGGGTACTATGGCTTATTATATGTGTTTGCCGGTGTATCTGTGTTGGGAGTGTTATGGTTCTGGTGGAGCAAACAGCGTTATCGCCTCATAAGCGTTGTTGTTATCGGTACTATGTTAATTTCTTCTGTCGTTGTTGTAGAAGGGCTGGTACCGCTTATAAAACAACGTAGTTCGGTTAATATACTTCCTGTTGTGGAAAAATATAATGGGGATGTGTATTACTATAATGGTTATAGCACCTCTGTTGTGTATTATACCGGTCATAAGGTTATCCGGATTAAGGGTGATAGCAGTCGCTGGGACGACAAGGATAAATTGAAACAACGCAGTGCTGAATGGGATAAGAAATATCTTATGGAACAAGTGTCTGAAGAAGACTTCGTTAAATGCGTAGCGGAGGGCAAGCAACTCATGCTTGTTGTTCCAAAAGGTGAAAGAAAACACTTTAGACAATCCGCTATTGCACCATATGTGGGTGAGTATAGTGAAACTGATACTGCTGAGATTTATATTTTAAATAAGCGACAATCTTATATTGCAGAGTAAAATGTATTTGTTATAAATAATATCTTTGCTTGTGAAAGTAGCACCAACTGCTAGATGCAGTTGGTGCTTTTTGTATCCTAAAAGTTTACAAGTTTTTTTACTATAAAAAAATAAAACCTATAATATTGATATGTTTTATTGACAGAGTAAAAACATATTGATATAGTAGGTAATATAATTTTTTAGGACGAGGTGCTCTAAAGCCATATTTCATCTAAGGTTTAGAAAAGTGCGGAAAACGGCATGTGACGCCCCTTGTTATGAGATGGAAAGAGGGGAAGTTATGAAGAAAACTTGGTATCTAATCATTGCGGCTGTTCTCTTGGTTATCGGTGGTATCACGTATGGCTATCATGAGTACAATAAACCAAAGACGGCACAGGAACTAAAGACAGTACGGGTAGCGTATTTACCAATTACCCATGCATTGCCAGTATTTGCCACAAAAGAACTAGAAACAGCGGATGGTCCTGTTCATGTAGAGCTTGTTAAGTATGGATCTTGGCCAGAGTTGATGGATGCATTAAATACAGGCAAGGTTGATGCTGCATCGGTACTCGTTGAGCTAGGTGTAAAGGCTCGTGAACAAGGCATTGATGTTCGTGCTGCTGCACTTGGTCATACAGAAGGGAATATTATTATCGTAAATAAGGATATTAACTCTGTACAAGACTTGAAGGTAAATCCTTTGCCATCCCTCATAAACAATCTACCCAAAAAATTCTCGCAGATCTTATGCTAGAGAAAGCTGGTCTTACCGAAAAAGATGTGCAAATCGTTGAAATGAGCCCTCCTGAAATGCCATCTGCACTGGCTGTAGGCCAAATTGCAGGCTATAGCGTAGCTGAACCATTTGGCTCCATTGCCTTAGAGATGGGCCATGGCAAAGTCTTTGAAGATCCTGACCACTTATGGCATGACAATATTTGCTGTGCCCTCGTATTTAATGGTCAATTCATCGATGAACATCATGATTTGGCAAAAGCTTTCACCAAGGCCTATCTCGATGCAGGTACATATTTAGACGAGCATCCAGAGTCACAAAAAGAAATTGCCTTAAAATATTTAAAGTTTAAGGATCCTATTATTGAACGTTCCTTACAAGTGATTGGGTTTGGAGATTTAGCCCTTACAGAGGACCGTTATAACGCACTCGTACATCATATGACGCATATTGATTTGATTAAAAAGGTGCCGAGTTATTCAGAGTTTGTAGATACATCATTGTTACCATAGGAGGGGGATCATGAAGAAATATACATATGTGCCGGGTTCATTTATCGTAGCTTGGCTGATTTGGGAGTTAATCGTTCGTCTGGGCGGTTTTAACGAAGCGCTATTGCCAACGCCGTATAAGGTGTTGGCCGGCTTTGGTGAACTCATTGGAGACGGTGTCCTCTTTAAGGATATTGCAGATAGTTTAGTACGGTTCTTTATCGGTTACATCATTTCTGTTGTGGCTGGCGTATTCTTCGGCCTTATCTTGGGTTGGTACAAGGGAATTTGGAACTACATCAATCCAATCGTTCAAGTCATTCGACCAATCTCTCCTGTGGCGTGGTTGCCGTTTATCGTTCTCTTCTTCGGTATCGGCCAAGCACCGGCTATCGTTATCATCTTTATCGCAGCGTTCTTCCCAGTGCTGTTATCCACGGTGTCTGCCATCCAAAATATCGATCCTGTATATATCAAGGTAGCGCGCAACTTTGGTATTAAACAGCCAGAACTATTATTTAAAATTGTATTACCTGCCGTATTCCCTGGTATTGCATCGGGCCTTCACATCGCCCTTGGTACAGCGTGGATCTTCCTTGTAACAGGGGAAATGGTAGGCTCTCAAACGGGTCTTGGCTTCCTCATCATCGATATGAGAAATAACTTGCGTAACGATCTTTTAATGGTAGCTATTTTAACCATCGGTTTCGTTGGGCTTTTACTTGATTGGGGCGTGTCCCTCATCGAAAAATGGATTTACAAACGTTGGGGTATTGAGAAATAGGAGGTGGCCTCATGGGTTACATTTCAGTGCGCAATGCACACAAGGAATTTATGAAAGATGGGGAACCACTCACCATTCTTGAAGATATTAACCTAGATATTGAAAAGGGCGAGTTTATTTGCCTCTTAGGCCCTTCTGGTTCCGGTAAAAGTACGCTATTAAACGCTATGGCGGGCTTTGAGCTCGTTACATCTGGTTCCATTACTATCGACGGTGAAGAGGTGAAAGCGCCTCAACTCAGATATGTAACAGTATTCCAAAACTATGGCTTGTTGCCGTGGCGTACGGTGGAAAGCAATATTGAGCTAGGCCTTGAAAGTAAAAAGGTGCCTAAAGAAGAGCATCCTGCTATCATCGACAAATACGTTAAAATGGTAGGCCTCGATCATGCTCGCAATCGATATCCTGCAGAACTATCTGGGGGCATGCAACAACGTGTATCCATTGCCCGTGCACTAGCGGTGGATCCAGATATTATCTTTATGGACGAACCACTAGGCGCTCTTGATGCGTTGACACGCATCAACTTGCAAGACGAAATCTCTCGCATCTGCCGAGAAGAAGGCAAAACTGTTGTATTTGTTACGCACGATATTGAAGAAGCCGTAGTTCTTGCAGACCGCGTTGTGGTACTAGCGGCAAATCCAGGTCGAGTACAAACTATCATCCCTGTAAATATCATCGACAGAACAGACCGTACATCGGCAACCTTTGTTAATATACGGAACCACATCTTTGAACAATTCCAACTAGCAAAAGAAGACAAAATCGAGTTCTATATTTAGCTATATACAACTCAAAAGAAACACCCAAGGTATTCTATCCTCTTGGGTGTTTTATAATGGACAAAAATTCTAAAAATAATGTATATATTTCTTATGCAATTCGTGTAATTATCATGTATAGTAGATATATATCGGTAATAACGTATGAAATTTAAATTGGAGGCTGTATGTCTTTATTTGATTTAGAGAAGACCTTGTCTTTTGATGAATATATAGCAATCTTTGATGCGGAGCGTGTGGCGAAGGTGCGCGGTTTTGTAGATTGGCTCTCTCAGTATTCTGGTAGTCTTATTCATAATCCTTGGGGTGAGGTAAATCCTGATTTAGAGATTGTCGCAGATGATTTTGATGCGGCTCAAGTGCGTCGAGATAATTTGGTGGCTTATTTATTGCCGCGCTTAGGTCGAGCTAAGGTATTTGTAGTGGCTGAGGCAGTAGGATATCAAGGTGGACGTTTTAGTGGCATTGCTATTACTTGTGAAAGAATGCTATTAGATAAGCACAAAACTATTCGTGCGAAGGATATAACACCTATTCGCTTAGAACGAACGAGTTCTCCTACTAGCTCTTTGTTAAAAGGAACACAGCAAAAGGACGGCTTTAACGAGCCTACTGATACTGTAGTGTGGAGTGCTATCGTTGAAAAAGGTATTGATCCCTATGATACATTGTTATGGAATATATTCCCATTCCACCCGCATAAGGATGGAAATCCACTGACGAATCGTACGCCTACGGAGGCTGAGCAAGAACTCGGTTGGGAGTATACAAAACGCCTATTAGAGCTACATCTTGAGTTGGGAGGAGAAGAGCCTCTTATGCTAGCAGTAGGACAAAAGTCTGCAGATACATTGGGGAAATTTGGATTGTCTGCCATTGGGTTGCGCCACCCTGCAAACGGCGGTGCTAATCTATATAGACAAGGATTTGCTAATGCGATTGAGAGTTGTGGTTTTGCCTCGTTGTAGATACTGTGCGATTACTAATAGGTCGTTGGTAGAGTTTCTGATAAATAGTGTAATAGCGTTAACGTAAGGGTCCTCTTTTGTTAACGCTATTTTTATGTTACAATAATAATAACGTATGAAAGCGAGGCTTTCATCAGAACGATCGGATTATAATGAACATTAAACGGTAACGAAGAGAACGTAACGTCGCGGCTGACGCGTTTAATGGTACACTATACTCATTTGCACGAGGCGAATGGACAAAAGGACTTGAACGGTAACAATTGAGTTGCGCTATTTTTGCGCCCATTTGAAAGACGCTGCTGGATAGCGCCTTTTTCGTTTGTCCGTTCCCCTGTAAAGATCAAATTTTAATGATAGGTGAAAATATATGTTAAATAAATTAATGAACAAAATTTTAGGAGGAACTGTGAATACAACAGATAATCAACATACTGCACAAGTGACTGCAGTAGAGACGGCTCCGTCTGCTCGAGGTGAGCAAAAAACAATGCGCCGTCGTACTAACACACGTCGACCAGCTGGCGATAGTCGTAATACAGACCGTCGTAGCGGTGAACGCCGTTATACGAGTGAATCTAATCAAAGTGGCGAAGGTCGTCAACGTCGTACCACAAATACTAGAACGAATACACGTCGTCAACGACTATAGGTGAGCAAGGCGAGCAACAAGGTACGGAACGTAGAATTCGTCAAACTCGCGCACCTCGTAGTGGTGAACAAATTCGCCGTACAGATAGAAATAGTGAAAATACACGTAATACACGTGGTACAAGCAATACACGTGGTGCAAGTAATACACGTAATACACGCACACGTAATACGACTGATGGAAACCGTAATGAAAACGCTAATAACCGTCGTACTCGTACTAATAATCGGCCTATGGCTCGCAACCAAGAGGCGCATTTGGATTTGATTGGTCGTCAACCGGATGGCTCTAATAAAGGGAAATTCCAAATTATCCCTCTAGGTGGCCTTGGGGAAATTGGTAAGAACATGACCATTTTCCAATATGAAGACGAAATCATCGTTCTTGACTCAGGTCTTGCGTTCCCTAGCGAAGATATGTTAGGTGTGGATATTGTTATTCCGGATATGAGCTATATCATCGAGAATAAGGACCGTGTGAAAGCCGTTGTTATCACTCACGGTCACGAGGACCATATCGGTTCTTTGGCATATCTTATGAAAGAGATTGACTGCCCTGTATATGCTACAAATCTTGTGTGTGGCTTGATTGAAGGTAAATTCAAAGAACACAAAGTGTCTCCTAAATGCCTTCGCATGATTGCTGCTGGTGATGAAGTTCAAATTGGACAAGTAACAGTTGGTTTTATTCAAACAAACCATTCTATTCCTGACTCTTGTGCCGTATACTTCGACACCCCAATTGGTACGATTCTTCATACAGGGGACTTTAAAATTGACCAAACACCAGTTGATGGCCGTTTGATGGATATGCACAAATTTGCAGAACTTGGTAACAAAGGCGTATTAGCGTTGATGTCCGACTCTACAAATGTTGAAAAACCAGGTACTACTGGTTCTGAAAGCTCCGTAGGTCCTGCTATTAAACAAGCTGTTGGTGAAGCGAAAGGTCGCGTTGTATTAGCAACATTTGCGTCTAACGTATCTCGTATCCAACAAGCAATTGATGCGGCGGTTATGTATAATCGTAAGGTTGTTGTTATGGGTCGCAGTATGGTCAATGTTACAGAAATCGCACAAGAACGCGGCTACTTAGACATTCCGCCAAATACGATTATCGATGTAGATGTAATGCACAACTACACAGATGATCAAATCATGATCTTAACAACTGGTTCTCAAGGTGAACCAATGGCAGGCTTGTCCCGTATGGCTACAAGTAATCACCGCACCGTAGAATTGGCACCAAATGATACTGTTATCATCTCTGCTACACCAATTCCAGGAAATGAAGGTGCTGTTGGTAAAACTATCGATAACTTGCTTCGCTTAGGTTGTCACGTTGTGTATGGTAAAGATCGTGGCATTCACGTATCTGGCCATGCGAGCCAAGAAGAGCTTAAAACAATGCTTAACCTTGTGCGACCAGAATACTTATCCCAGTTCATGGTGAGTATCGCATGTTGCGTCGTCATGGTGAACTTGGGGTAGCTATGGGCGTAGATCCTAAGAAAATCCTTATCGGTGACAATGGTCAAATCTTTGAATTTGATAAAGATGGTGGCCGTAAAGGTGGCCGTGTACAAGCCGGCGCTATTTTCGTTGATGGCCTCGGTGTTGGTGACGTAGGTAATATCGTTATCCGCGACCGTCAACAATTGGCACAAGAAGGTATGGTTATCGTTGTTATGGCAATGGACACTGCGTCTGGCACTATCATTGCCGGTCCTGATCTCGTATCTCGTGGCTTCGTATACGTTCGTGATGCAGAAGAGCTTATGCTCGAAGCAGAGCGTCGCGTTCATCAAGTATTAGATGATTGCGAAGCGCAACGCATTAAAGATTGGACTACAATTAAACAAAATGTTCGCGATGCATTGGGCAAATTCTTCTATGATAAAACACGTCGTAGACCTATGATTTTGCCAATCATTCAAGACGTACACTAAATAATATATCCCTCTCAAGCATAGGTGCCACGATATAAATGGAACAAATGTCTTGAGAGGGATATATTTGTTACATCTTACTATAAGTAGCGTATTTGCTACCGTTCCCTACTATATAGGGTAGTTGAAGTTACCCTTTTAAACTGCTATAATTAAAGGATAACTGGTATCCTTTTATTGTTGGATGGAGTATTATGAATCAAACAAATACAAGAGCTATGGTGGAAACGGCGTTTGTTAGCGCTATAGGCATCATACTCACGGCTGTTAGTGTATATTTACCTGTATTTGGGTTTTTATCTTTTTTTGTTACCCCCGCAGCTATTGGCATAATTGGTACAAAATGGGGCTTTAAATATAGCGTTGTAGGAACTATTGTTATTTTTCTTTTATCTACAATGTTATTTGGCATATTTAATTCGCTTACGGTTGGATTGTTTGCCTTGGTAGGTGTTGGCGTAGGGGCCGGACATAGACTTTCCTGGAATACGCTTAAACGTTTATTAGTGCCAAGTATAATGATGTTTTTTGCAGTACTCTTTACAATTGTGGCATCTTATACTGTGACAGGTGTTGAGTTATCGTCTGTAGGACCTACGTTGGTAGAACAAGCACAATCGCTTGCAAATGAGGCTATGGAAGTAAATCCTAGTATTACACAAGCACAAGCTGATGAATTTGTTGAAAGTGTACAGAAGAATGTCGACACTTTAGGTGATATGTTCTTTATGGCTATCGCAATAGCGGCTACCGTATATACTTATGTTACAATCCAAATATCACTTTGGCTTGGACATAGATTAAGACTTTCAATACCTGCTTTTTTAGCAGTTGAGCAATGGAGAATGCCTATATGGGGGGCCGGTATCTTTGCTCTTGGTATTATAGGTTTCCATGGAGCCTCCTATGTGCATTTAGATAATCCTTTGGTTATTGCTATTAGTAAAAATTTACTATTACTTGGTAATTTTATTTGCTCTATTCATGGTTTTGCTGCATTAGCAGATATTATGACTAGCTATCGAGTGAGTAATAAAGCAAAGTGGATATTGCTTTTTTTGCGTATACTTTGCTATTCTCTCAAGCATTAGTTATACTCGGTATTATAGATATGTTTTTAGATTTAAGGTCTCGTTTTAACCAACGAGGTTATTAATAGAAAGGAGGTTATTATGAAATCCTTTCAACGTAGATGGGAAGTTTTAGAAATCACCATCATTGCTGTCATTACGCTACTATTATTAATCATAGCCTATTTAAATTGGCTGCTCGCAATATTGTCCGCTATTATCGTGGTCGCAGTGTATTTGATTAACTATAACACCATTCATAACAGACGTCGCCTCGCTAGAGAACAATTTAGTGCGATGACAAAAAATGTGACTCAAGCATCAAACTTTGCATTGCAAAACCTCCCTACTGCAATCGCCCTTGTTAATAAACAAGGCACCTTAGTGTGGAACAATAGCGTGTTTGCTGACTGGGTTACAGTAGATTGGAATAAAATGCAGAAAGTATCTGCCTTGATTCCGGGCTTTAGAATTGATAAAATCTGGGGCAAATCTGGATTTTTAAAAGAACACTATGGAGATAAATATTTCCAAGTGGTTTACAAATTTATCGATCCTCGTGATACGCGCCCTAATGCGGATCCAAATGATGAATTGACGGAACACGCAGTCATGGCCTTGTACTTTAAGGATATTACAGATATTGAACGAGCACGTATTAAGGCGGAAGAAGAACAGCCTGTATGGGGCATGATTCAAATCGATAATATCGAAGAATTGACGAAGGGCCTCAGCGATAGAGAATATACAAATCTATGGGCGGAAATCAACAATATCGTCGTTGATGAAATCGATAAACACGAAGGTTTCATTCGGAACTTCCAAGATGATATGTACACATTTGCCATTTCTCGGGGCGCTTTGCAAGACATGGAAAACAACGGCTTTAGTGTGCTTGAACGTATCCGTAAATTGCCTTCTCCTCGTCAAGTGCCTGCTACGATTAGTATCGGGATTGGCGAAAATGCAGGCTCTGTTAAGGATGTGTCCGAACGTGCTCGCGCAGCCCTCGATATTGCCTTAGGGCGCGGTGGTGATCAGGTTTGCATTATGGATGGTGAAAGCACCCGCTTCTTCGGAGGCAATACAGCAGGTGTTGAAAAAAATACGCGCGTTCGTGCTCGTGTGGTTAGTCAAGCTATTCATGAATTGATGAATGATTCTGACAAAATCCTTGTTATGGGTCATCAACGTGAGGATTATGATGCATTAGGCGGTGCTATTGGCGTCGTATCAATTGCACGTACTCTTGGTAAAGAGGTGCGATTAGTACTTTCAAAAGAAACAAATGCTATCGATAAAATGGTACATGTTCTTGTGGAAGACGAATTTTGGAAAACTCATATCATAACGCCTGCAGAAGCAAAATTGTGGGCTGATGCGAATACATTGGCCATCGTTTGTGACACGCATAGAACACCGATGGTAGCAGCGCCAGAGGCTCTTGAAGTATCTGAGCGACGCATTGTCATCGATCATCATCGTCGAGCAGCAGATTTTATTGAAAATCCATTGCTTACGTATTTGGAACCAGCTGCATCATCTACGAGTGAGCTCGTAACAGAACTTGTACAATATGCAGGAGTTCCTGTGAAAATTTCAAAAGCGGAAGCCACAGGTATCTATGCGGGCATCGTATTAGATACGAAAAACTTTAATCAACAAACTGGGGCTCGTACCTTCGAAGCGGCTGCATTCTTACGTCGTGCAGGGGCGGATATTGAACGGGTAAAAGAATTATTTATTGAAACCTTCGATTCTATCCAATTGCGTGCTAAAATGGTATTTGAAGCCAATCGTACCGAAGGTATTGCTATTTCTGTGGCACCAGCAGGTATGAAGGATATGATGGCATTGGCCGCACAAAGTGCGGATATGCTCATCAGCAATGAAGATATTGAAGCAGCATTTGTACTTTACTCACTTAATGATGGCGGCATCGGCGTCAGCGCTCGATCTAAGGGCAAGGTAAATGTACAAGTTGTAATGGAAGCCTTGGGTGGTGGTGGTCACAGAACTGTGGCTGGTGCTCAACTACAAGGTATGACAATAGAGGAAGCGAAGACCGCTATCTTAGACAAGGCGCTAGAAGCACTTCATTCCGCTGAACAAGAGGAGGAACAACCATGAAAGTAGTATTGTTAGAAGATGTTAAAAAAAGTTGGTAAAAAAGGCGAAATCGTTGAAGTAAGCGACGCATATGGTCGTAATGTGTTGATTAAAAAAGGTCTTGGCCTTGAAGGTACAACAACAAATGTAAACAATGCGAAACAAAAACAAGAGTCTATTGCTCATCATAAAGTAGTAGCGAATGATGAAGCTAAAATCTTGGCGGCACAACTTACAAAGGTTGAAGTAACTGTAAAGGTTCGCATGGGCGAAGAAGGCCGTGTGTTCGGATCTGTTACTGCGAAGGACATTTCCGATGCGGCTAAAGCTCAATACAAGGTGGAAATCGATAAAAAGAAAATTGAAATTAAAGAACCGTTGAAAACATTAGGTGTTCATGATGTTGTGGTTCGTGTACATCCAGAAATTACGAGCACTATTAAGGTCAACGTAGTCGCTGAATAATCTTCGAATCACCATGCTCACAGAGTGTGGTGATTCTTTTATATGCGATAAGTGATATATAACTCCTTGGTTTGGGAGGATAGTCTTGATGGGTTTAGGGGAGAATAACATGGACGTACGCATTCCTCCGCATAATGAAGATGCGGAAAAGGCCGTATTAGGTGCGCTGTTGACGGATGGCTCGTCATCAGGTGAATCTGTGGATATGGTAACAAGTATCGTAGATCGGGATGATTTTTATCGGGATACACATCGTATTATTTATGATGCTATTTTAAGCCTCGTAAAAAGTAATAAGACCATTGATTTTATCACCTTGAGTGAAGAATTAGAACGCCGTAAAAAGCTAGATACCGTTGGTGGTATTGCTTATATTACATCCCTTGCTAATGAAGCAACGGGCTATAATATCGAAGAACATGCACGGATTATCGCAGAAAAGGCGCAAATGCGCCGCCTTATTGATGCGGGTAATAAGATTGTGGGCATGACCTATGCGGGTGAAGAAGAACCATCTATTATTATGAATAAGGCAGAACAACTCGTTCTCGATGTAGGTGGTCAAACTCAGTCTGAATCAAGCTTCTCACCCATTGGTGATGTGGTAATTACAAATCTTGAGAGACTTAATAAACTGCAACAGCAAAAAGGAGCCCTTACAGGTGTGCCAACAGGCTTTAAAGACTTTAGATTTTACATTAAATGGTTTGCAAAAATCAGATCTTATCCTAGTAGCGGCTCGTCCTGCTATGGGGAAAACAGCTTTCACCTTAAATATCGCGCAAAATGTAGCGATGGGGGTGCATGGTAGTGTAGCCTTTTTCTCTCTGGAAATGTCCAAGGAACAATTGGTTGGTCGTATTTTGTCCTCTGTAGCCGGCATTGAATCCGATAAATTGCGCAAAGGCGATATGGATACAAATGATTGGGGAAAAGTGTTGGCTGCGGCTGAGGCGATGAGTAAAGCTCCGCTGTTTATTGATGATACAGCAGCCCTTACAGTACAAGATATGCGTGCTAAATTGCGACGCCTTAAGGTTGAACATGGCCTGGATCTTGTTGTTGTTGACTATATTCAGCTCATGCAGGGCCGTAGCTCTAGTAAAGGTAGCGAAAATCGTCAACAAGAGATTTCTGAAATTTCGCGTAATTTAAAGCTCATTGCTCGTGAGTTTAATGTGCCGGTTATTGCGTTATCTCAGTTATCTCGTAGTGTTGAAAGCCGACCAGATAAGCGTCCTGTATTATCTGACCTTCGTGAATCTGGTTCTCTTGAACAGGATGCGGATATCGTTATGTTCTTATACCGCGATATTTACTATAATCCGGAATCAGAGGCTGGCGATGAGGCGGAAGTCCTTATTCGTAAGCATCGTAATGGTGCCGTTGGTATAGTACGACTCCTATTTATGGGTGAGTTAACACGTTTCCGCGATACCGTTAAAAAAGATATGGGGCCGGAACAATAATATATGGGTAGTTAACATACAAGCAGCTAATATTAGATACTATATCTAATGTTAGCTGCTTTTTGTATGTGACCTTCAAAAATAGAACCACAAAGCAAACATATGTTTGAAAATATATGACATTTTTGTTATACTAATTATAGAAATTATTCTTTTCAGAATTTTAGTGAAGGACTGTTATTTAGTGACTTTCAGGAGGTGTTTATATGGGATCTACTGATACGAGTCGGATGTATATGTGCATTGATTTAAAAGAGCTTTTATGCATCTGTAGAATGTGCCGATTTGGGTGTAGATCCCTTTACAACACCTTTGGTAGTGTCCGATAACTCTCGTGGTAAGGGTGCGATTACGCTAGCTATTTCTCCGGCCCTTAAGAAATTGGGGGTTAAGAATCGGTCGCGCTTATTTCAAATCCTCCGCACATCGAGTACATCACCGTTAAACCACATATGAAGCGTTATATGCAGGTGTCGGCACAGATTTATGGGACTTTACTAGAGTATATATCGTCTGAAGATATCCATGTATATTCCATCGATGAATACTTTATTGATATTACATCATACACCAAGCTCTACAAGAAAACGCCTCGTCAGTTAGCGCAGATGCTGCTTGATGCGGTGCTAGAGGCGACTCATATTTATGCTACTGTTGGGATTGGAACGAATCTATTTCTTGCTAAAATTGCCCTCGATATATTAGCTAAGCATGCATCTGATTTTATAGGGTATCTTGATGAAAATCTCTTTAAAGAGCATATTTGGCACCATCAACCGATTACAGATATTTGGCAGATTGGCAGCGGTATTGCAAATCGATTGCGCAAGTTTGGCGCCTTTGATTTGCATGGCATCACGCAGGTGCCAGAATATAAACTGTATAAGGAGTTCGGTGTGAATGCAGAGCTGTTAATCGATCATGCCTGGGGCCGTGAAAGCTGTACTATTTCAGATATTCATGCCTATAGGCCGTCTAAGCATTCACTTTCACAAAGTCAAATTCTTTACGCAACTATACAGCGGATGAGGCACGATTGCCGATGCGAGAGATGGTAGAAGCCTTAGTCCTTGAACTATTGCAGATTAAGGCTGTTACGAAATGTATTCATGTCCATATTGGTTATGCGGCAGAGGATTTAAAATCGACTGGCGGTTCACGTACCTTAGCACATTATACGGATTCGTTTCAAGAGCTATGTCCTGCTGTACTATCCTTATTTGATAAATATAAAAGGCCCCATGAGCTGATTCGGCGTATCGCTGTTAGCTTTGAAGAGCTCGTGAATAAATCAGCAGTACCTACAGAAATGGATTTATTTAGTGATGCTTTAGATGAGACCGAAGAAAAGGAAGAACATATACAGCAAGCAATGCTCAACATTAAAGGGCGATTTGGCAAAAATGCCATACTGCGTGCGTCTAGTCTGCAAGAGGAAGGAACCATGCAGTTTAGAAATACCTTGGTTGGCGGTCATAATGGAGAATAATGTAACTATATAGTATTTAGTTTAATGGGGTTATTTACTATGAAAGGAAAAATGTCCCGCTTACAACGGGCGAAACAATTTATGCCCTTTGCCGCATTGAAGGGATTTGAGACTCTACTAGCTGCTGTAGCACGGCCAAAGGAAATGCGCGTAGAGTTATCTGAGGATCAACTAGAGGAACTAAATCGCACGATACAATCATTGGTGGAAGGGGATTTTGTGCGAGTCCTTTACTATACAGGTCACTGCTATACGGAGTTAGTAGGATCTATTGAGGCGATAGGTAAACCTTTGCATAGCCTATCTGTTGAGGGGGTAGCTATTGCGTATAAAGATATAAAAAGAAATCAATCTCTATGACTGAAGTATAGTGGATGCTAGAAGTATAAAAAAATTAAATACTAGATAAATATGTTGAAATAGCCTGTTCTCAGTATTATGAGTACAGGCTATTTTTTTCTATCATTTATTGTCATAATTTATCTTGGTAATTTTTCTTGACAGACCTTATGAATTCTATTAAAAATAAACATATGAACAGATATTCATATAAGTAAAAATATCTGATGAAAAAAATGTTTAGGAACATATATAACAAGATATGAAACAAGATATGTCTAATAAGTATTAGAAATAGATAATGCATATTAACTTACAATATAGGATAGAAGCTTTCACTATTATCAAAGGAGATATCATGGAAGAAACATTATTGTTGAAGGATTTGAACTGTGCGAACTGCGCAGCAAAAATTGAAGATCGTATCCGTAAAATGGATGTTGTAGAGACTGCAAATTTCACAATTGCTACACATCAATTAAAATTAACCGGCTCTTGGGAAGACCGCGAAGCTCTTAAACGTGACATTCAAGACATTTGTGATGCCATTGAAGAGGGTGTAACAGTAGCCGATTACGAGCGTAAATCTAAAGCGGCTATGGATGACCACGGTCATGATCACGATCACGGCAGTGATGCAGTAACAATTGCAGTTATCGTAGCAGGCTTGTTATTCATGGCCTACGAAGGGTTGACTACAGTTGTGCCGTCCATCGGCTTGCCAGAGTCTATCGAAACTCCAATTTACTATATTGCCTATATTCTTCTTGCGTTCCCTGTATTGCGTATCGCAGGTCGCAATATCTTAAAAGGCCAAGTGTTCGATGAAAACTTCTTGATGTCTATCGCTACATTGGGCGCTATTGCTATCGATGCATTGCCTGAGGCCGTAGGTGTTATCTTGTTCTACCGTATCGGTGAGTTCTTCGAAGAAAAAGCAACAGATCGTAGCCGTACAGAAATCATGAACGCTGTTGATATGCGTCCACAAGAGGTGCGTGTTGTTGATACATGCTGTGGCGGTGAAATCGTAGTTATGGCTCCTGAAAAGGTTGAGGTAGGCAGTACTATCGAAGTTCGCCCTGGCGATTTAATTCCTTTAGACGGTACAGTGCTTGAAGGTGAAACTCGCGTTAACACAGCTCCTGTAACAGGTGAACCTGTACCGGTTCGCGCTGTACCTGGTACACAACTCATGTCTGGTTGCATCAACGAATCTGGTCGCATTACGATGCGCGTTGATAAGGTTCTTGAAGAATCTATGGTTACTAAAATCCTTGATGCCGTTGAAAATGCAGCATCCTCTAAACCTAAAATTGACCGTTTTATCACGCGTTTCGCTCGCGTATACACACCAATCGTTGTAGCTCTTGCATTGGCTGTAGCTATCATCCCATCCCTTATTACAGGTGAATGGCATAAATGGATCTACACAGCCTTAACATTCCTCGTTATTTCTTGCCCATGTGCATTGGTGCTTAGCGTGCCACTTGCATTCTTCTCCGGTATCGGCAATGCGTCTAAACACGGTATCTTGCTTAAAGGTGGTCGTGTTATCGAGGCGTTGGCTAATGTGAAAGCAGTAGCTCTTGATAAAACTGGTACTATCACATCTGGTGAATTTAAAGTACAAACGTAGAAACTGTAGGCTCTCATGTGAGCAATACTCAATTGTTGTCCATGGCAGCAGCTATCGAAGCCGTTTCTACGCATCCAATCGCAACAAGCATCGTGTCTAATGCAAAAGAACAAGGCATTACTGTAGAGGCTTCCGACTTCGTTCAAGAGTTGGCAGGTGAAGGTATGGTAGGCATGACTGATGGTCAACAAGTTCTTGTTGGTAACCGCCGTCTTATGGAACGCTATAATGTTCAAGGCTATCCAACAGAATCTGCTGAATATGGCACAGAAGTTCTTGTCGCAGAAGGCAATACATACCTAGGTCGCATCATCATCGCCGATGAAGCTCGTCCAGACTCTGCTGAAGCAATTGCTGATCTTAATGGTCAAGATATTAAAACTGTTATGCTTACAGGTGATGCTGAAGCAAGTGCAAATTACATCGCTAAAGAAACTGGCGTAAGTGCTGTTCGCGCTCAATTGTTGCCACAAGATAAATTGTCCGTAGTACAAGATATTCGCTCTGAATATGGTCCAACTATGTTCGTAGGGGACGGTATCAACGATGCTCCAGTACTTGCTGGTGCTGATGTTGGTGGTGCTATGGGTAGCGGTGCTGATGCAGCTATCGAAGCGGCAGATGTTGTGTTCATGCGTCCATCCTTGACTGCTATTGCACACGTTCTTGACTTGTCCAAAGCGACACTGCGCGTAGCATGGCAAAACGTAGTATTCGCTATTGCTGTAAAAATCCTTATCATGGCATTAGGTCTTTTAGGCTATGCATCCATGTGGTGGGCTGTGTTCGGTGATACAGGCGTATCTATCCTTTGTATCTTAAACTCTATCCGTATCTTGCGTCGTCAATAATAAGAAATCACTTTTCATAGAACTAACTCATACACAAACATATATAACGTATATAACATACATATATAACTCTCTCATACAACTTATACATATAGATACACACTAAAAAGATTCCTCTATTGGCCGATAGCCTCAAATGACTACTACTGGCTGATAGGGGAATCTTTTTGCTTTGCAGTGACTATTTAGCTATGTAATACATAGGGGGAATCATACATAATAAGAGGCAAATTGAGAGAGTAGTAAGACGATTTTGAAAGTAAAACTTTCACAAGAGAATTGAATAGTACACTCAAATAGTATATAATTTTAAAGATAAGATACAGTTTTTCTGCTCGAAAGGAGGGATAACATGATTACGGTGTACAAGCACATAGAAGAAGAATTAGTAGCCGATTACACGGTATCAGATGCCACAAAAGGTTCATGGGTAAATTTGGTGAACCCAGACCCCGATGAGTTATCCCTTATTAATATTTTGACAGAAATCCCAACAGACGTTTTAAAGACCGCTCTCGATATGGAAGAACGTTCTCACGTGGAGTTAGAGGACAACTATATTTTTGTAGTTATCAACATTCCTGTTGTTCGCGGTAATGATATGTACGATACGGTGCCACTTGGTATCTTCTTGACCCCGGATTTCTTTATTACGGTCTGTCTTGAAGAATCTGAAGTATTATATCCATTTATTTCCAATCAGATTTCTACGTTCTATACATTTAAAAAAACACGGTTCTTGTTTCAAATTTTGTATCGTACAGCAACGATGTTCTTGCGTTACTTGCAACAAATTAATCGCCGTACAGATGATATTGAAATCCAATTGCGTCATACCACAAAGAACAAAGACTTTTTCCAATTGTTGGAATTACAGAAATCCATGACGTACTTTACATCCGCTTTGCGTACTAATGGTACCGTTATGGAAAGACTATTGCGTTTACGTGGGCACAGTTCCTACAAACATCTTCTCAAAATATATGAAGAGGATGAGGATTTACTAGAGGACGTTATCATCGAGAATAAACAGGCCATGGAGATGGTTGAAATGTATTCCAATATCTTGATGAACATGATGAACGCCTTCACATCTATCATTTCTAATAACCTCAACATGGTCATGAAAATGTTGGCAACTCTTACCATTACAATGGCGGTGCCAACTATCATATTCAGCTTGTGGGGGACCAATGTAAACTTGCCGTTTCAAGAGGATCCAAATGGATTTTATAAGGTAGTAGCAATATCCGTAGTCTGCTCCTTAATTGCTATCTTCGGTATGTGGAAAAAAGATCTTTTCTAAAGGATATAATGAAAAGCTAAGATACATGAAAAAGGCTGGCGCAAGGCCAGCCTTTTTGGTCCCTAGAAAGAAGCGTATAATGTTCTAAGCTCATTACATTCAGTTGTTGCACATTATCATAAAAATCTGCTATAATATACCATTATGGAGAGGTGTCCGAGTGGTTTAAGGAGCTGGTCTTGAAAACCAGTGACTCCGCAAAGGGGCCGTGGGTTCAAATCCACCTCTTATTAATTTAATTTAATGACTATCGAGAATATGAAAAGAGTAAATAAAACTAGATAAAAATACCTTTATTGATACTCTCTTAGATATTCACAAGTAGTCTATAAGTTAAAGTATAATTTGCCCCTTTTTTACTAAAAATTTATATAGTAGAATGAGGAAAACAGTAAATATAATGTTTTCAAAATCATATAATCTATTAAGCTTCTTTAGAGTTTATCGCCTAGGGTTTATATAACTTTAATCTCATTGTGCTATTGTATACTATAAATCTTTAGTACCTAGTTGGGCGATTTATTTTTCTTTATGTACTTTTGATGTAATTACTATAACGTGTAATTAGATGATGTATGAGTACTATAGAACTCTTTATCTAATCAGTGGAGAATTTCTTATTATATATTAAGTGTATATAAATGTCAATATATGTTTAATAGCTTTGCCTAAAATTATAGGTTCTACTATTGACAATGTTTACGATATCTTTTATAAATTATAGTATCAAAAGCAAATATTACTAGTCATTTGACCGACCGGCTATTTGCCTCTGCGTTAGGGGACTATGCAGTACTGCTTTTTGTACATCAATGATAATATACTTTTCTTAGCAACAATACGGTATGTTTTGATGTAACGATGATAACAACATTGATGATATAACAGGTTTGTAACATACATTCTATTAATAAGTAAACCTTAGTTTTCATTAGCTCTTTTGGGGTATTCAGTTCATTAGTTTTGGTGTCTGATATTGGTTTATTAGAAGCATCTAATATATAAAAGCCCATTTTGCAGAATGAGTGGAGAAACATTTTCACAATAACTATACTATGAGTGTGTTTACCCCTGAGCTGGTAACAGAAGGGGGGGTTAGGCTGTGTGTTAGAGTTGTTCATTTCTTTAATTATCTATCATAGCGGGTGTAACTTGTCACTCATTTGCAAGTGGCTAGATAGATATTTAAATGATAACTAAGCACATATAAAAAGACAGTATTCGCAATGCCGTCTTTTTTTCTTTACGTTAAACGATGTTAGTTATTCATTTCCTTAGTCAATTATTATAGTATCAGATACTTAATTTTTGTAAAGTATTTGATACTCATTCATTCTCATTGATAGTCTATGGCATTTTCAGTCTTAGGAAATAATTACTTCCGATAACATATCCTTGTGGAGAGTAAAAACAGAGATTATTATAAGAATGTACAATTTTGACGATGTACAATATACAGTTATTCTTTCTGTTTTGTCCTATAGCCCAAATATTGGTGTAGATGAATTTAAGTGGGATTGTGCTTGCTGCTGGCACATAAGTGGGTAGTCAGTCCAATAATCTACTTATAATTAAGATAAGTGATATAATTTATTTGTCAAGAAGCGTAGTAAGAGGTAATTCTCCATGCTTTATCATGCCTGTTACTCTGTTGTGTGATATTGATAAATAGAAGAGTTTGAAAACTCTTTCTATTTATAATGTGATAACTTTATATGTTATTTTACTATAGAAAGGAGCTCGTATGAGTAGATTTGGTTTCTCACGAACTCAGATTTTAATTCTTGTTAGCGTATGGCTAACGTTTTTGATTAGCTTTGTAATGCGTCTATCTTGGGCGTCTTTGATGCCTATTGTTAATGAAGCATTGAGCTTTACACCTCAAATGGGGACGTCTTATTTATCCGCCTTTTATATGGGCTATGCTATTATGGTGTTACCAGGCGGTATCTTAGCAGATAAAATTGGTTATCGTCATACCATATTAGTAAGCTTGCTTGCTATGGCGGCAATTACGGCGTTGATGAGCACTATCGATAATTATACCTATGGCTGGGTATTACGTTTCTTATTAGGCCTAGTATCTGGACCTGTACAAGCATCTTGCTTGAGTGCTATTGGTGATTACTTTGGTCCTAATCAACGGGGGGCAGCAGTTGGTATTTTCATGTCCTGTACATCTTTAGGTTTGGCTACTGTAAATTTATATGCGCCATATGTAGCAACTACTTATGGTTGGCAAAATGCCTTCCTTTTAACTGCTGTATTGCCAATTCTTGTTTTTATACTCAGCTATTTTACGGTTCGCAAGCCAAGTGCTGATATTTTGGCACAACGTGAAGCCGAGGCGAGTGCAGGATCTGCCCATGTAGGCGAAGAAACTTCTTTAAAAGAAAACTTACTTCATGTTTTGAAAAATCGCAATATTCGTTGCCTCGCATTTGCTGGGTTCTTTGCGACCGGTGCTACCTGGGCCGTAGCTCAATGGTCAAATCTCTATATGGTTAAACAATTGGGCGTAAATGCTGTCTATGCTGGTCACGTTATGTTTATCTTCGGCTTGGCTGCACTTATTGCAAAACCTACAATTGGTATTTTATCCGATATTTTACCGATTAAGAAAAATCATTTAGCGGCTCTTGTTATGTTCCTCTTTGCACCAGCATTATTGGTGTTTGCGAGCACAACAAATCCGGATATGCTATTTGTTACTGGTCCAATCCTCGGTGTAGGGGCATTTATGCATAGTGCGCTAACAAATGCTCTCGTTGTACAATCTGCAGCACCTCATTTGCGCGGCACTACAGCTGGTTTCGTAAACCTATTTAATCAAATCGGTGTTATGTTGGCGCCTATGGTCTTAGGTAGCATGTTAACTGCCACAGGTAGCTATCAATCTGCGTTAATGACCCTAGGAATCGCTCCAGTCATCGGTGCTACTGCATTGTTCTTTGTGCGCCTTAATAAATAATTTGTCCTAACATTTAATTTTGGGCTTGAGAAAGTCATAAAATAAACCCTCATCCATAATTGTTGTAGATGAGGGTTTGTTTATGTTGAAAGTTTGAATTAATGAGGTCCTTGACCTCCGCCGCCACGGCTGCTATTTCCAGAATTGCCGCTGTTACGACCACCATTATTTGGTGATCCCTTATCGCGACCTGTATTATTTCGACCAGTATCGTTGCGAGCTTTGTCATCTCGAACTTTGTTATCCGCAGGTCCTTTCTGTGAAGAAGGGGCTTGCATTTCAGGACGAGACATATTACGATTTAAATTTTGGGGCTTAGCTTGTTGCATAGCATCAAAATTAGGGGAGAAGCCTCCGCGATTATTAAAGCCCCCAACGCCAGGACCGCCTACGTGACCAGGTTGCAAACTTGGTTGTATCTTCGTCGGTGGTGCTGGTGGTGCTGGTATTACTCGGTCCATCGGAGTCGAGATAACCAAATCTGTAGGTGGCATAAGTCCAAATAGAGGCGTATGCACACTGTGATTCACCACCGGAGGGAATACCCTCGGTGGAATATATGGATTGTCGTAAGTATACGAAATTTTTTCCATTTCTACAGAGGTATTGTATACAAATTCTCCAATACGTTGGGATGGACTATTTTGTGCAGCCACATGTTGACCGTAATCCTTGGCCAAGCGTTGTTGTGGTAATGTATCAATAGGATAACCGTTTTGTGCATAGTATATCGGTTTTGATACCTTCCACGCTGTCATCGTAATTTGTGCATTAGGTTGTTGTTTGTAAAATGTAAAGTTTGTATCAAAGTCTGCGATTACATTATTTCTTGTATATAGACTTAATAGCCTTGCTTGTACAGTCTTATAATTCGCAGCGGTCTGCTTAGTATGAATAGAGCTGAGATCGATATACATACGTTCTGTATCGCTAGAATAAGCAAGTTGGTATTGATTTGGTTTTTGCTCGATTTCATACTGAGATATGGCAAATCCTGATTGCGAGGTACACAATAGGGTTCCCACGAGAGCTAGTAGATATTTCATTGTTATTCCCCCTCTCCATGCGAAAAAAGTGTACCATACTGTACTTAAGATTTCATGAAAATGAGTAACATATTGTACTTTATACATATATATTTTACAATGTAGATGACCGAATGTATAGTGGAGGAATTGATGAATATAATATGTTTTGGTGATAGTATTACTCGTGGATATGATGTGAAAGCAGGTCTTGGCTGGGTTGAATTATGTAGTGCCGCCTTACCTACATATCATATAGAAAATCATGGTATAGATGGTTTGTCTGTGCAAGGCTTACTAAACTATATAGAAGCTTGGGGCATAGATAAGGATTATAAAGATAATCGTTATCTATGCATTATGTGTGGAACTAATGATATTTTACAAAACCGCGATAGCGATTATGTATATAATAAACTGATTAAAGTTATAACTATAGCTAGTCAAAAAGGACAGGTCATCATTGGCCTAGAGCCTCAAATTGATAGTGAAATGGATGGGCTTAATCATGTGGTGGTCGATGTGAACAAACGACTGCTTTCATACGCAGCAGAAAACAATATGAAAACAATTGATTTTTACAGAGTGCTCCACGAAGCAGATCAAATAGGACAAATCGTATTCGCTGGTGAGGTACATCCAAATGAACGTGGTTATCGATTAATGGCCTATAAAGCATTAGAAACCTTTACCCGTTTATAATATAAATAGTATAGCAGGCATATATGGGCCTGATAGTGATCCATGTTGCATATTTATAATGACAAAAAGGACTGTAAATAGAAGTCGGTTATACCGCACTTTTTACAGTCCCTTTTCATTATATTTAGATGTTGTTAGAGATAGCTGGTAGTATCTCTACATTAGAGGTCTATTATCTACCTTATTTTACACTTTTTTCGTTAGCTGCTTTTGCAGAGGCCGCGATGGAATACGCTGTACCTTTTACTAGTTCATAAGATTCGCTACTGTTGCCGGAAACGGTAACTGCTGCTACTGTATCTTCAGTAATGGCAAACATAGCTGTTGCATATGGATGTTGAGCACCATTAGGTACTGTTACAGCACCGGATTTTACGACGATGAAACGACCATTGTTGTTATATACATCATAGTTAGCAGCTTGTTTCACACCATCATAGCTTTCATTATAAGCAAACAATGTGGACACTTCACCTACGGATACATGACCAGTTTGTTGCATGGAACGCAATTTAGTTGCTGCTACAGAAGTTGGTTGTGTCATGTTAACAGTGATGCGTAAAGATGTGTTGTTTACGATTGCTTCCGTGATTACATTTGTTGTGAATACGTTGGCAATACCGTTACCAGCGCGGTTGTAAGAACTTGCAGTTTTTACTTGGTAACCATTTGTATAGGCTGGTAAATCAAATGTGTAAGAACGACCGTTTAACAATACATCAAAAGCATTTAATTGATTGCTTCTATATGTGGATACATAACCATTGCCACTTCTGCTGAAAGAAAGTGTTGCTGGTGCATCTACCGGTTGTTGTAACGGTGCATTAGGATTTGGAATTGGATCCATAATTTGCATACCTACAGCCGTTGTTTGTGGTGCCACAAAGATTGGATCGCCCAATTCTTTAGATACAGGCATTTGTTGGCTCATATCACCAGCGGTGTAAGGTACAACTGGTAATGGAGAGTAGTTAGGACGTGGAGGTGTTGCCACATAACCTGCTTGAGCTACTGGTACAGTATTTGCTGGCATATATTGGTATTGGGACTGTTCTGCTGCAGCACGTTCATAGGCGCGTGCATTAGCATCCATATTTGCTGCAAAAGCTGAGAAAGAGATTGTTGTTGCTGCCAATACGGCAAAAGCCGTAGCAATACGTTTTGTATTCATTGTGATTAACTCCTAAATTGTTATTAATACAAAAAAATTATAACCTTAAATAACATTTCATTTTACATTCATTATACACCACGGTGTTAAATATGTAAATAAAATATAAACAAATTTAATTTTTTTATTTTTCGTAAACAGAATAATGTATAAATCAAATTTTTGTCAAATATCAATTTAGGTATTTAATGGTGTACAATAGTATATATATTTATATGTCATATAAGTTACTACTGATATCTGTTTTTAGGGATGACGGAATGAATTATTAGTAGTGGGAGGTAGTATGAGTATTACCATGTATTATGGTCGCGCTGGATCTGGTAAGACCCGTGCCGTATATGAACGTATTCGGCAGGTCATAGCCGAGTGTCCAGGTGATCCTATTATATTATTGGTTCCAGAGCCAGCAACATATCGGGTGGAGCGGGAATTAGCAGAATTTATGCCCCAAGGTGGCTTTACGACGGTGCGCGTTGTAGGGTTTGGGCGCTTAGCCTATCAGGTGTATCAATCGATAGGCAATGTGAAAGCCCATCAGCAGAGCATATCTCAATTGGGACGCTCTATGCTTTTGAGTCTTGTAATGAAGCGGAAAGGTGCTGAACTAGGCCTATTATCACAAGCTGCCAAACGGCCTGAGTTTTCGTCGGTCTTGCAAGGCTTATTTTCCGAGTTTCGCTCCTTTCGCATAGGGCCTGATGAATTAGAAGCAGGTGCACAGCGCGTATCGAATGGGGTATTGCAGAAAAAATTACGTGAATTAGCATTATGTATGTCAGCCTATGAAGAGGAATTGCAGCTTCATGGCCAAATTGATGGAGATCCTATTATGGATCTCGTTCATGCACTACCACAGTCTCCATTGATGGAAAATTGTCATGTCTTTGTAGACGGATTCCACTGGTTTACACCGGTTCATTTTTGAGCTGTTGTACATGCTCTTTGACCTTGCTGTAGAATCGGTAATTACCGTTGATTTACCGGCTGACCCAAAACTGATTTTTAGCCAATAAAGGGCATCATGGCATCTTTAATCGCGCTGTTGAAATCTTAGAAAATCTATATAAAGAATATGGCTCAAAACTATCCTTTCAGTCCTTTAATAGTCATAGAGGGACGCCTGTATTGCAAGCTTTGGAGGAAAATTTCTTTCACAGTAAACGAAATACAACAGATGAACACGTACCTCTAGTGAGCGCCTATAATCGTGAGCGCGAGGCTGATTGGGTGGCTCGTGATATCCTTGCGTATATTGAAAGTAGTCCTACTGCACGCTATCGGGATGTGTGTATCATGCTCCGTGAATCGGAGACCTATGGGGATACATTAGAGAAGGTATTTACCCGCTATGGGATTCCTCACTTTGGAGACCGTCAACGGCCTATGAATAATCACCCCCTAGGGGAATTGATGACGGATTTGCTCGGTATTGTTAAGCATAGTTACAGTCGTGATATTATGTTCCGTTTATTAAAAACGGATTTAACGCCTCTAACTCGTGAGGCGGTAGATGAACTGGAAAACTACGTGCTAGAATTTGGCATCAATCATTTACAGTGGGAACGAGATACTTGGTCCTATATGCGTCGTGTATCGGGACTTTCAGAAGAGGAACAACCAGACGCACCAAGACATGAGCGGGTAAACGCATCGAGACAGACCATTATGGACATCTTGATACCATGGTTTGATTTTGCAACGTCTAGCGAAGCCCATACGGGGGCCGAGTGGTGTAAGCACATCTATGCGGTTCTCGAAGAATTACAAGTGCCACAGCATCTCTATGAATGGTCGTTAGAGGCTGAGCGAGACGGTGATTTAGAATCTAAGGCCAGTCATGAGCAAATGTATAATGCGGTCATCGGATTCCTCGATGAAATGATGGTCTTAACCGATATGGAAACATTGACACTGGACGAGATGATAGCCCTCTTAGAAGAGGCCCTTGATAATGTTCACTATTCGATGATTCCACCATCTCTAGATCATGTGGCAATTACAACTATTGAACGGGCATATAGTCAATCATGGCCAAGGGTCTATGTGATGGGCCTTAACCAAGGTGTATTTCCTCAAAATATGGGGGATGAAGGCTTAATCAAGGATAGAGAGCGGGAGGCCCTTGCTGAAGCGGGTATCGTTCTTGCAGAAGGTGCTTTACCGAAGGCGTTCAATGAAAACTTCCTTCTCTATTTAGCCATGACGCGGGCAGAACAGCATTTAACTATATCCTATGCTGGCTCTAATGATGAAGGAGAAGGTCTTGAAAGTTCTCTCGTTATTAAACGGTTACAATCCCTTGGTTTCTGTACATCGCCTGTAGAGGTTCCTTTCACCATTCAAGATGGTACTGAAGATAATTATTTATGGCGTCCATACCAAAGTTTATCCCTCTTATCTGAGCGTTGGGGCGCTTTGTTTAGTGGCGTACCTGTGTCGCCATTGTGGTGGGGGCTCTATAATTGGGCTCGCAATGATGCGGCCTACAGACTGCGCTTAGAGGACGTGAGCCGTGGTATTCGCGACAATAATGATGTACCTATTATTGCACCAGAATTAGTGAATGGCCTATTCCTTAAACGGGGCTATATGTCTGGGTCCGTAACACGCCTTGAAATATCGTCAGTGTCCATTTAAATTCTATGCCCAATATGGCTTACAATTGGAACCCCGTAAGGTACGCTCCTTTGGAGCCCCAGAAATTGGTACCTTTTTACATGCCAATTTAGAACGGTTAGGAACACAACTATTGTCTGAGCATAAGCAATGGCGTGATTTAGATGAAACGGCACAGCAGGAATTATGTGCTCGCGTAGCAGCGGATATATTAGAAGAGAATCGCTATGATGAGGATGAGAAAACGGCCTATGATAAGGCTATTGAAGAGCGCGTTGTTAGAACATTGCAGAAAACAGTATCACGCCTTGTAGATTGGTCTAGTCGGTCCTCCTTCGATACGATGTATTTAGAACAAGACTTGGACGTCCTAATGGCTGGGAATCTATAAAGGTACCTCTTGGTGATGATCGTTATTTGCGACTGGTTGGTCAAATTGATCGTATCGATGAATATAAACGCGATGGTCATACGTACGGCATGGTTATCGACTACAAATCGGGTAGTACATCGGTGAATGCACAGGAAATATACTATGGTCTAAAATTACAATTGATGACCTATCTCTTGGCACTAGAATCGGCTTATGAAAAACATCATGATCAACCGATGACACCAGCTGCCGTTGTATATACATATGTGAAAAATCCACGAACTCCAGCTAGTGAACCTGTGTCCTATGATGAAGCCAAAGCTTTGGCTGATACAAATGGGGCCCTTAACAATAAAGGATATTTTACAGATGATATCGATATGCTGGAAAAAATGGATGAACAATTGCTCACCTATAAGGGTAAGGGGCCTTATGTACCTGTTCGTATTACTGGTAAAGGGACTATTCATTCAGGAGATATGAAAGTCGTTAAATCCTCCGGTGATTTTGATATCATGTGCCGTTATACCGAATTGATTATGGCGGACACCGGCTCTGCCATCGGCAAAGGTGAATTTCCTATTGCCCCATATCAGTTGAATAAGGCTATTCCTTGTTCCTATTGTGATTACAAGACCGTGTGCCGATTCGATAATGAACGTAATCAGTACAATTATTTAACGTCTCTAAATGAGGCGAATGCCCTAGAGAAAATGCATGAAGCTCTAAATGGCACCTCTGAAAATGTAGCATCCGGTGTTACTTCTGAACATATGGTGTCGAGTGCAGCTAAGTTACTAGGTGAAAGTGTTAATAAGGATAGTTCTATGACAGGAGGTGACGACAATGGGCGTTAAATGGACACCAGAGCAGGAGTCTGCCATCATGTCCCCAAAGGACAGTAATTTAGGGGCCCAAACATTGCTCGTTGCCGCTGCTGCTGGATCTGGTAAAACGGCGGTTCTCGTAGAACGTATCATAACACGCTTGAAAGATATGGATAATCCCTTATCTGTACAAGAATTGATGGTCGTTACCTTTACAAAGGCCGCTGCTGCTGAAATGAGCGCTCGTATTGGCGTTGCTTTGGCGAAGGCCATGGAAGCAACCGATGACAAGGTATTACAAGCGCGCTTAGAGCGGCAATTGAACCTATTGCCATCGGCACATATTTCTACACTACATTCCTTTTGCCAGTGGGTAATCCGCTCGTATTTCTATAAACTTGATATTCCACCTACGGCTCGTATCGGTAATGAAGCGGAAATGGCCCTCTTAAAACAAGAGGTGTTGGAAAACCTATTGCAAGAGGCATATGAACATAATGAGTATGGTATTTTTGATTTATCTGACTTCTTTAGCGATGATAAGTCTGATGCGGGCTTGCAAGATAAGGTACTAAGCCTCTATGAATTTGCCATGTCTCAATCGAACCCGGATGGGTGGATGCGTCGCGCCGTGGAGCCTTATAAGGAGGCTCAAAATCAAGATTTACGAGATACCTTATGGGGCAGTGCCATGTGGGATGAGCAACAGGCCGAAATCGATCGTATTGCAGACCGCATCGAACAGATGCAACCTTTACTTGAAAGCCCTGTAGGCCCTAAGAAATGGGACAAGGTGTACCAAGAACAATTAGCCGCATTAGCCCAATTAAAAGGGGCGCAGACCTGGTCCGATATGGTCGACGTATGCCGTAACTTAGATACCTTTACAAAAGCAAGTTTCACAAGCCTTGGCAAAGCCTTAGAAAAGGGAGAGGTAGATGGTGCGTTAGCAGATGAATTTAAATCACTTGGTTCCCAAAATAAGGACAGCTTAAAAGGAATGAAAAACGGTCTATTCCATATTGATGAAGCTGTGCTGCAACAGCAATTTGTAGACCAGTATCCGCTCATTCATAATCTGGTAGAGTTAACCATTGCCTTTCATAGGGCTTATAATGAGGCTAAAAAAGAACAAGGCATCATGGACTTTAGCGACTTGGAACACCTCTGTTTGGCACTCCTTGTGGAACCTGGTACCGAAGATGACCCTCAACCATCCGAAGTGGCCCTTGAGTTGCAGGATACTTTCAAAGAAATCATGGTGGACGAATACCAAGATACGAATGGTGTACAAGAAACTATTATTAATCTTATTTCTCATATAGATAACCGATTCTACGTAGGCGATGTGAAGCAAGCCATTTATAGTTTCCGTATGGCGGATAGTTCTCTGTTTATGCATAAGTACAATACGTACGGACTCGAGAATGACGCTGTAGAGCGTCGCATCGATTTGGCAAAGAATTTCCGGTCCCATGAAAATATATTGACCACTACGAATTTTATTTTTTACCAAATTATGACCCAAGAGGCAGCAGAACTTGATTATGGTGAAAAAGAATCGCTCATACCAGGCCGCATCGTCGAGGATGCACCTGCTAATTGGGTGGGCGGTGCCGTAGAATTGCATCTTTTGGATACCAGTGATACGAACAGTTCTGATGAAAGCGATATTGGAGCTAATGTAAACGATACGGAATCTATCGGTGATGAGCCAGAGAATAATGAACGGGAACTAGATTTTATCATTCAGAAAATCAAGGAAGTGCACGCATCTAAAAAACAAGTGCAAAATCCAGATGGCTCATTCCGTCAAATTCAATGGCGCGACTTTGCCGTGTTACGTCGGTCCCTTGCAGGATGGGGAACACGAGCTGTAGCTGCCATGCGTCAAGCGGGTATCCCAGCTGTTGTTAATGAGCGCGATGGCTACTTTGAAGCACAAGAGATTCAATTGCTCTTGTCCTTGTTACAGATTATCGATAATCCAGAGCAGGATTTGCCGATGGCTGCCGTATTGCATTCTGGGCTGGTAGGTCTCGATGCCAATGAACTCGGTGCATTGCGACTTACTGGGGAAGGCTCTTTATGGTCCCTTATGCCTATTTATGCCGAACAGGCCCAGGATGAACGGTTAGTACAATTCCTCGGGCATATTGAGCATTGGCGTACATTGTCACGCCGTCATGGCGTAGCTGATTTGTTATGGGATATATACGAAACCTTGGACTACGTGAACTATGTGGGGGCCATGCCGAATGGCCTTGTGCGCCGCGCCAATGTGATGGCCCTCTATGAAAGGGCTAAGGGTTTTGAATCGTCTGGGTTCCGCGGCCTCTTTAGATTCCTTCGTTTTGTTGAAAGCTTACGGGATAGCAATCAGGATATGGCCGTTGCCAATGTGGTTACCGAAGCGGATGATGTGGTGCGTCTCATGACCATCCATAAGAGTAAGGGCCTTGAATTCCCGGTTGTATTTCTTTCAGGGGTACAAAAGAAATTCAATACCATGGACTTTAACTCCCCACTGTTGGTCGATAAAAATGCTGGTATCGGATTGAAGGGCTATTACCCAGATATTCGTGTATCCTATCCATCTATGCCGTGGCTCTATTGTAAATCTGTTAAATCGGATGCTATGAAAGCCGAAGAACAGCGTATCCTTTACGTTGCATTGACACGGGCACGGGATAAGCTGTTCTTGACTGGATATATTAATAAGGAAATTAAAAAGGAAAAGGGCATTGGTGCTCATATAAAACATGCGGCATTGACCCAGACCCAAGCATTAGGTGCAGATCTCATCAAAGCTGGTAACTCCTATCTGCATTGGCTTCTCATCGCCTTTGCTCGTCATTTAGATGGGGGTGGTCCACTACGCAATAGCATTGAACTAGAAGGAGCTACTAATTTTGATTTACTAGACCGTCAATGTCAGGTGAAGGTAGAAATCCATGATGGTTCTCTGTATGGTGACCTAGACTATAAGGCTGATGTAGATGAAACAACTATCAATACCGTTCGCGCATTAGGCACGGTGAATGATGTAGAATTGCCAGAGGAAATTGTACAGCGATTTGCTTTTACCTATCCTAATCTTGTAGCCTCTAAGACAACAGCTAAGATTTCCGTGAGCGAATTGAAACGACGATTTGCCGAACGTGATGCGGAGGCAGTATCGGCTACGGTATTAGATACAAGTATTCCTGCTATTAGTGAAATAGAACTCGCTGATTCCGTATTTGGACGCAAGCCGATGGCCATTGCTGACGCTGAGGAAATTGTAACGGGTGCGCAATGGGGCACATTGATGCATGAAGCGATGCAATGGCTACCTGTTAAAAAGTATACGCAAAAATCCATGACAGATATGCTCGATTCTTTGCAAGCAGACGGTAAGTTTAGCAATGACGAGCGTAGTCTGTTAAGTGATCGTAGCCTATATGGGTTCTTTAACTCTGATCTTGGTAAGCGTCTTATTGCATCAAAACGGGTAGAACGGGAATTGCCGTTTAGCATGCTCTTTGATGGAAATCGCGTGTATCCTGATGTAGAAGCGGGGAACGATTGTTTTTACAAGGTATTATCGATACTGCCTTTGTTGAAGATGATCAATGGATTCTCGTAGACTATAAGACGGATCGTGTTAAAAGTGGGGATGAACTAGTTCATCGCTATAAAATACAAATGGACCTCTATAAAGAGGCCCTTGAGACCTTAACAGGCATGCCTGTTAAAGCAAGTTATATTTATAGTTTCCGTTTACACGAAGCCGTTTTGTTATAACGCATATAGGAAAAAGCCATTTAAAATGATAAGAACCCCCTTTGCTGGACAACCAGTAAAGGGGGTTCAATCGCTTAGATAAGCGACTTTTTCTTTTGATGTTTGGTAGGTGCAAATACCTTGAGGACTTGAGGTAAAACCTCAAGGTCTACTGGCATAGATGGACCTGCATCACCATCCATGTTGGTTGGTAAATCACCTATATTACTTAATAATTCAATATGAGCTTTTTGTACTGTTAGCGTAGTCGTATTACTTGAATTATAGATGGCTCCACTTAGAATGAGCGGTAAGACCTTGAAAATATCTAGAATAAAGTATTCTTTAAAGATAACGAGACGCATATAACCATCATCGACAGAGGCCTCCGGCATAAAGCGTTCAAAGCTAGATACCACATTGGTGAGTAGTGCTAGCACTAGTGGTGATTTACAAATAAAATCATCCGTCTCTGTTTTGACACGGTATGTATAATCCTTTGTGGTGAATAGAGCTTGACCAGCACGCAAAAAGTAAGCCAGAGGACCTAAGATGCGCTTTTCCTTTGGCGTTACCTCTTCGATAACCTTTGGAATGACACCGGCTGCAATATTATTGCAGAAGTATTTATCATTGCAACGACCAATATCGATAGAACGAACTTGATTGATATCGAGGCGGCGAATTGCCTCTAACGGCCGTTGTGGAATGCCAAGAGCACGAGACATATCGTTAACGGTCCCCACAGGGATAAAGCCAAAGGTTGCTTTGAATCCGCCTTGTGCGATGCCGTTAACCGTTTCATTTACAGTTCCATCACCGCCCATGCAGAATACGGCATCAAAACCATCATCACAGGCCGCCTTGGCAAAACGAGTTGCATCATTAGCACCCGTTGTGAATTTTATTTCAATTGTGTCAAAGAGGGTACTCAATTTCCACTGTAAATCAAGGGCATATCGGCGTGCTGCACCGCCACCAGATACAGGGTTAATGATAACCAGACAACGACTCATATTGGTAACTTCCTTACTTTTAAACTATGACCATCTAGAAATTGACAGTCATATGCGCGAGATTTATAATTAGAGTGTATGTAACTATTATATATGCATGTGTTTGTATATAAAAATGCTTACATTTTATTATACTAATTTTAGGCGTTCATTGAAAGTATGAAAGCAAATAAACGTTAGAGGGGACCTAGGCTAGAAATATGACAAAAGACGTGAAAGGTACAAAAGAACCAAAAGAGATGTATCATTTTTCCGCTGTAGATTCAATTGAACGATTGCCGTTAAGTGAACAAGTTTATGTAACTTTGAAACAGGCTATTTTAACAGGGGAGCTATTACCGCAAGAAAAACTAAATGAAGTTAAAATCGCAGAACAGCTTAAGGTAAGTGCAACGCCAGTTCGCGAAGCTTTCAGAAAATTAGCAAAAGATAATCTTGTTGTTATCGTGCCATGGAAGGGTGTTACGGTTAAGGCGGATACACCAGAAGAAATCGTGGCGCTATACCAATGTCGCGAGGTTATGGAAGGTTTGGGGGCTCGTTTGTGTGCCCGTCACGCCACACCAGAGCAAGTGGAAGAACTTAAGGAATTGTGCCGCGAAATGCATGCTATTGAGGATGCAACTGCACGGGTAGAGGTTAACAGCCGATTCCATAGCATGATTGCGCAATTTTCAGGCAATGAGCGCGTTGTGGATTACTTATTAGATTTCCGTGAACGTGTAAATCGCGATATGTACTTGAGCTCCTTCAATGCAGTGCGCACTCATGACTGCGATGACGAACATGATCATATCGTAGACGCTATTGAACGCCATGACGAAGTGGCTGCAGAAAATGCGATGCGTCAACACATCAATAATGCTTTTATCTTTAAAGCGGGCTAATGCGGAAATACAAGATAAAAAAATTAAATGAAGTTTAGTAATTAAATAGATATATTAAAAAGGACCCTAGTTAGGGTCCTTTATTTTTGCAAAAGTCATATATAAGATACGTAAGGGGTTAGTATATTTTTATATATGTAGTACATGTTAGTAGGAATTATCTTGTTTTCTAATGATTTTTTTATAAAATGAGGTTATTTTTTTATGATGCAAATATCAAAATTGAAAGTAAGTATGATTCAATTATATCTCTAGTATATATGTGCTAACTACATTCTAGAGTTCTTTCTTAAGTTCCAAAAAGCGCTGATGTGCTAATCGGAAAAATTCGACTCTTTCATAATGCTTTGAAAGATGTCTATTACAGGATTTGTAGTCTTGCGTACGAAGACGTAGCAATTGACTAATAGAAATATTGAGGCAATAGGCGATTTTAAAAACCACCTCGATGGACACACCTGAAATACCGTGTCCACATTCTAACTTGCTCAAATAGCTGCGGCTAATGCCCACGACATCGGCCAATTGTCGTTGTGAAATGCCCATTGACGTGCGCAGCGTAGATATTTTATGGCCCAAGCACATATACTGCTGCTGAAATTTTGGGTCCTGATAATGATTTCGTCGGTAGGCAGGCATTGTAAGTGTAGGATCTTTCATACGACCTCCTTTCCGATTCCTACCTTGTGCTTTTAGTATACTTAGCAAATACATTGTTGACTAATACGTAATATATGATAATTATTATGTATATATGATAATTACACGAATCGTTAAAGTGATGGAGTACTATTATGGAAAAATATATGGCTATCGCCTGCGGTGGTGCCTTAGGAGCACTAGCGCGAACAGTGGTAGGGGAATGGGTAATGGCGCGCTTAGGACCGTATCCTTTTGGTACAATTACGGTTAATTTAATCGGGTGTTTAATCATCGGCATCATCTTAGGTGCCTATCTGTGTAGACCTGATTGGCCTCAATGGGTTCGGTTTTTCTTGGTCGTTGGTGGACTTGGGGCTTTTACGACGTTTTCCACATTTGCCTTTGAACTATTGCAATTATTGACGGCTGGTGACTTTGGGGATGTACTATTCTATGGTGCTGTACAAATTTTAGGAGGTTTAGTACTCTGTGCCATCGGTATGTGGATTGCCAAACTCGTATGTGCGTAAATGCATATTAGCCGCTATCATCCATATGATATAGTAAATATATTACCATATATTACGTTTGCTATGCATAAAATAGAATCTATGTTGAAAGGTTAAACTATGAAAGAAATAAACGTACAAGATGCTGTAGGGCATGCTTTGGTACACGATATTGTACGCATCGTCATTGGCGAGGTGAAGGATACGCCGTTTCGCCGCGGCCATGTGATTACGGAAGCAGATGTGCCAAAATTACTCGATCTTGGTAAAGAACATATTTATGTGATGGAACCAGAAGATGAAGGTTTCCTCCACGAAGAAGATGTGGCCCGTGCCTTGTATACTATCGCAAAGGGTGACCATATGCACGATGGTCCTATGGCACAAGGTAAAATTGAGGCCATCGCCGATGTAGATGGTCTACTCAAGGTCGATGTAGATAAACTATACGCTATCAATAGCATCGGCGAATTGACCATCGTTACAAAATTGAATAATACACCCGTAAAAGCTGGCGATAAAATCGCCGGTATGCGTTGTATTCCATTATTGCTAGAAGAACAACAAATAATAGAGGCTCAAAAAATAGGTGGACCTATCTTAACTATTAAGCCATTCGTGCGCAAAACAATGGGCATCGTTACAACAGGTTCAGAAGTATTTGAAGGACGCATTAAAGATGCGTTTACACCTATTATCGAGGAGCGTTGCGCAGAATTTGGGGTGAAAAAAATCGCCCATGAAATCGTAACAGATAACACGGACGACATTGTGGCAGCCATCGATAAGGTGAAAGCAGCGGGTGCAGATATCATATTCTGTACCGGAGGCATGAGCGTGGATCCTGATGACTTAACACCAGGGGCCATTAAACGCTACGCAGACCGTGTTGTAACATATGGACTTCCTGTCTTGCCAGGCTCCATGGTGTGCATTGCTTACTGTGTAGACGGAACGCCTATCCTTGGCGTTCCAGGTGGCGTATTGTTTAGCAAACCAACAGCCTTTGATGAAATCGTGCCTCGCCTCATCGCAGACGATGAGATTACAAAAGAAGACTGTATTGCACTAGGCCATGGAGGGTTCTTAGGTTAAAATGATTTTTTACCCAATGTAGGGTGGCTACACCGTTTTAGTGTTAATGTATCAATCATATGAACCGCTTCGTCCAATGTAAGGTCTTCGCGTTTTGTAGGCGTTTCGAGGACTGCCAATGGATGGTCTGTGCCTACCTCGCCGGATGGCAAATAGATATATTCTTGATTGATTGTATCGCCAAAGATATAGCCTGCTTGTAAATGCTCTTTATGGATGCGACTCATAATGCTCCTTATATCGTATTGTATTTATAAATCTCAATGTTTCATATATGATGTAACATAAGAATCTTGATTACAATATTTTTTGTATTTTAAATTCTGCATAATCGGCAGAGACAAGTTCTAATTTAGTGGTTCCAAATGTTGAAGGAATCCGTTTGAATGAAATCTGGTCATGTAAATGGCCAAATATACATATATCTACATGATAGCGCTCCATGAGGTCTGTAAAGCCTGATGGGGCGTTATTTTCGTTGAATGGTGGATAATGTAGTAAGAGGACCCGCGTTACAGGGAGTGTTTCCTCGGTATTCTCTGTTTCACCGTGTTCCTTTTGCAACGCTTGGATAGCGTGTTCCATTTCCTGCAATGCCGCTTCGGTACGCATAACTTCTCTGTCATAGATAGATTGATCTGTATCCGGTTCAAAGCTAGCATCATCAGGACAAATATATCCGCGGGTGCCACCAAAGGCTAAGATACATTGATGTTCGGTAGACTGGCTTTCACCAGTTAAAGCATTAACCTGAGTGGTGAGATTGATGATACGGGCAGTACCGTGGCCTTGTAAAAAGGTTATAGCATCGCCCATGGCATTTTTCATTTTGTTGGCAGAGGACCACCAATAATCGTGGTTGCCACGAATCATAAATTTTTGGCCCGGAAGGCTAGCGATTTCCTTGAGGTCATAAAGCGCTTCATCGAGGCGCAAAGCCCAGCTCATATCACCAACAAGAAAGATAATGTCCTCATCGGTGACGGTGGTGAGCCAATGTTCTTTTATACGTTGCCAATGATTGTCCCAGTGGGGACCGAATATGTTCATCGGCTTAGTAGGTGGATTACCTGATAGATGAAGGTCTCCAATGGCGTAAATGTTCATATATATCCTTACTAGAGTTCTCTCACGTACGGAACTCGTAGTAGAGAACTCTTATTTTAATTCAAAATAGGGGGTAATATTCCGCAAAATCTTAGCAGCTCGTTCATCGTTGCATGTTTGTGGAATTTTATAGCCCACGTAGAGCGGCGTTGTAATATAGCGAGGAATTACCTTGATATATTCGTAACCGTCCTCTAGTTGGTAGAAGAAATAGTTATAAGACTGGGAATATTTTGCTAAGCTATCTAGTACGTAGCGCACAGTTTGTTGTAAACGCATGGTAATAGATTTAGCAGGTGTATCTGGTTTAAAACGTAAATTATATTCAAAGAATCCTATAATAGGGTGTTTGGATAAGGTAATGCGAATATCCTGATCTTCGTGTAACAACCAGCCGTTCATGTTTTCAACGGTAATATCCTCGTGATAATCATAGGTGCGTAGGCCTATAATCTGGCTATGTGGGTGGCGTATAGAACCGCCAGACATGGGGCCGTGATTTTTAAAGAATAGAACGGATTCAAATTCTTTGGTGCTAATTGTTTCATGCCATTTATCCATGCCAAATTGAATAATACGTGTTGCTTCGTCGAGAGAGAGGGTAGATAATTCCCCTTGATCGCCTTCTGTTTCGATAATAACCGTAGGCCATGTATCCTTGAGAACTGGGTATTTATTCATGAGCCATATGATATGACCATCTTGAGCCAGAATATCTGTTAAATTTGACCGGTCGCAGAATGGACAGCGCACACTTGCGTCACGCATATTTACAGGCTTTGTACGCCCTAGTGCAATGTCAAATATAAGTGGTTCGTTCATGGTGCGCCTCCTTTCATCTCATATCTTTAATCATACCATAAATGACAGTACTACACATGAAATAATGGTATAATATATTTATAATCTTTACCAAATTATAGGAGGTCATATGAAACCTACAACCTTGGTATTTCCCATAGACGAACAACATAGAATTTTGCTGGGCCGAAAGAAACGCGGCTTTGGCGCTGATAAATATAATGGATTTGGCGGTAAAATCAATGCTGGTGAAAGCTTTCGCCAATGCGCCGTTCGTGAACTATATGAGGAATCGGGCATACGCGTTGATGCGTCTGATCTAGAATGCGTAGCCCTTTTTGACTTTCAGTTTCCTTATGATGAAAGTCTAACTCATGTGGGCTATGTATATTTTGTGCGTGTTACCGATGTAAACCCCATTGAATCAGACGAGATGGAGCCGCATTGGTTTACATTCGCCGATGTCCCTTATGAGCATATGTGGGAAGGGGACCGTACGTGGCTTCCTATACTGTTAGAGGGCAAGTTGTTGAAAGGGCCTATCCGTTTTGGTCCAGATAACAGTCATGTTGAGGACATGCGTTTAACAGAGGTCGATACAGTCATGGAAAGTGAATTGTTGGCTCGTATCGATGTATATATTAATGAATAGAGTGTAGTGAAAGTATAGGTAGTGCTTTCACATACACCTATATTGAGGAACTATGAAAGAGATGAATAACCCCAAGTGGGTGCCACAGTTGTTGGCGTGGTATGATGTGAATAAGCGGGATTTGCCGTGGCGTGACTGCGGTGACCCCTATAAGGTGTGGGTGTCTGAGGTAATGAGCCAACAGACCCGCATTGAGGCGATGAAGCCTTATTATGATAATTGGATGCGTTTGTTTCCTACATTAGAAGAGTTGGCAAAGGCATCCGAAGATGAAGTGGTCCACGCTTGGCAAGGCCTTGGTTATTATAGCCGTGCTCGGAACCTACGTCTAGGCGTACAAGATGTGGTGAATAATTATGGCGGCGTAGTGCCTCATAATCGCAAGGATATGGAATCTTGAAGGGCGTCGGTTCCTATACGGCCGGCGCTGTGTTATCCATGGCATATGGCGAGCCAGAGGTGGCCGTTGATGGTAATGTGTTGCGTATCTATGCCCGTTTGTACGGCATATTCGATGATATTTTGGGTACAAAGGGCAAGAAGGCCATAACTGCTATTGTAGAGGACACATTGCCTCATGATAGACCAGGCGATTTTAACCAAGCCTTGATGGATTTTGGTTCAGCCGTATGTATCCCTAAGACGCCACGTTGCGGTGAGTGTCCCATTGTTAATACGTGTCATGCGTACCAACATAATGTAACCGATCAATTGCCTGTGCGTATCAAGAAAACAAAGGTTGTAGATGTGCCTGTTTTTGTAGGCATCCTCAGTTATGGCGACTATTATTTGCTACATAAACGCCCTAATCGAGGTCTGTTGCGCTCCATGTGGGAATTTCCATCTGTAGAAAATGCGGATTCCTATGATGCGGCAGAATCTGGTTTAACTGAACTCGTAGGGGCATTGGGCTTTGGTTTATCCTTGCAACCAGTTATTGTGAAAGAATTAACTCATGTATTTTCTCATCGCAAATGGTTTATGAAGGCCTTTCGAGGCGATTTGCTGTATACTGGATCCCATACATCAATCGAATCGATACAAAAGCAATTACCGAAGGATTGGATGCTTATCAAACGGGAGGAATTCGCCGATTATGCTTGGGCAGGGACCTCATGGTAAATTGACAGAATTATGTCCTATTGTAGAATAAATTTATGAGGCGAACACTGATTTTGTCTCAATGTATTAGCCATTACTTGATATACAGTTAGGAGCGTATATGCAATTAATTATAAATATTGTGTTTCTCGTGGTGCTAGCCATAGCCTTTTTAGGCTTTTGGGGATTGTACCTCTATTTATGGAAACCGAAAAAACTATGGCCTGCATGGCTGGCCTATATTTTGGTAGTCGCTGGTTGGTTCTGCGCGGTACGATACTATTTCTTATACCAAGTTGACCTATACGGAACACCGTGGTATGAATGGCTCAATCTATTTAGAACGGAAAGCTATGGCATAGTATTCGCCATATTCTTGTGTATACCAGTTTTCATTGTATTGGCCTTAATCTATGCACTGGTAAACCGCATCTCCCATAAGGTTCCTATCGAAGAACGGACAGGACGCCGTGCCTTCTTTAGAACCGTCGGTACCCTTGTACCTTTGGCTGCCATGGGTGGTGCTGGTTATGCTGCCTATGAGGGTCAACGAGAAATCGTTGTAACCCATGAAAGCTTTGGTTATACCAATCTACCGCCAGGGCTTGCAGACTATAAGATTGTACAACTCAGTGATATCCATATTGGGCCAAGCATCGACTTAGATGACTTTGACGAAATCTTGCGATTAGCACTATTAGAACACCCAAACCGCGTTGTCATTACCGGTGACCTTATCGATAAGATACAATGGTTACCTGAAGTCTGTGATCGCTTAAAGGTATTTGCAAAGCAAATTCCTGATGGGGTAGATTACATTTTGGGAAATCATGAATTTCATCACGATGTTAATAGAATCGTCAATGATATTAAGACTAAAACGCCATTAAATGTACTGATTAATGAGAATATTCAAATCATGGGTGGTAAACAGCCGGTCTATATGACTGGCGTATCCTATGACAATGAACGGCGTAAAGAAAACCGTGAAGCCATGATTGATAAGGCCTTGTCCGGTATTCCTAATAATGCCTTTGTTATTCTGTTGGCTCACCATCCAGAATTCTTTGATGAAGCCATCGAACGCAATGTGCCATTAACCTTGTCCGGACATACTCATGGTGGACAAATTATTCTCTTTGGTATGCCTTGGGTACCGATTGGTACACCATATGTAAAAGGTCGCTATACAGAGAAAAATAGCGTATGCTACGTCAATAACGGATCTGGACACTGGTTCCCTATTCGTATTAACTGTCCGAGAGAAATTACGGTTATTACGTTCTTTGACGGAGTGGCACAGTAAATAAATTAATCTATTATAATAGAGTTAACAGCTAGTTGATTAGGTTTTTAATTAACTAGCTGTTTTTGTAAACTCTAGTTCAAAGTATAAAAAGTTGTGCAAATTTATTAGTAAAATATTTAGTAGCTCATATTATTATTGATTTACTCTAATTTTAAATTGATAGTAATTTATATTGTGCTATAATTTGAATATGAAATTAAAATGAAGCTTTGTTAGGGAGGTTAGATTGTTAAATAGATTAGGAAATAGAATGAAGAAAGCCTCTTTTAAAATCTTAAAAGAACAAGCTGCAGATAAAGTGAATCGAATAGTTACAATTATTGAGAATAAGCATAATGAAATAAAAATTGAGGTTAGAAGAAGATGAAGATTTAAAGTTTTTTAGATGAATTATCTATTGAAGATTTAGAGCCATTGATAGCGATATTAAAAATCAGAACAAAATCAACGTATTGATGTTGTTTATCAAAGAATAAATGCTATTACTGATAAAAATAATTAATCGGGAAGATAAGTTGAATACTGATGATATTAAAGCCTTAGTTAGTTTTTATAAAATCTGAAATACATCTTTTGGGAGGAAATACACTCGTTAATTTAGGACGAGGGAATCAAGGTGTAACATATAAGGAAATTGTCAAAGATGTATGTAAACGTATAGGTATAAATAAAAAGCCGTCTACAGAACCAAGAGGATATAGAAGTATTAGAAAATTTCTTTTTTTGAAGTATTCCAAGAACAATTTGATAAGCTACGTGCTAAATATGCTACAAAAAGATAAAAGATATAACATCGGATGAAATTGAAGATAAATTATTTAAACAATATACGAATGGAGCAATACAAACATTAATACCAACTAATTTAACTGGACCAGCTTTGGAGAAAAACACTCCGAATAGTATTAATTGTTAGGAAACTTAGGAGAAGGAAGATTATTTAATCTAAAAAGGAATATCTCATATTATGAAAATAAGGATTGCTTCGTTTAATATAGAAAAATTTAGTAGACAATCTGTGTATTGTACTAATGATGCGGAAAGTAGAAAAAGACATAAAAATGATTGCCAAAATTATTCGAGAAAATAATTTTGATATTATTGCTTTTGCAAGAAGTTTTTCATCCAGAAGCTTTGAAATATTTGTTAAGGGAACTTTCCTATCAAAAATCCTGTAGATGTTTCTGTTAGTAGAATGGGAGCATACACTGCTCAGATTGCGGGTTTTTAAAAAGTGATACATGGGAAGCTAGATGGGCACAGCCTAAACCTAAATTTAGTAATATGGCAGCAGAAGGATATGCTTTTATATGGAATACTAAACGGATTGGATTATCTAGAAATATGAAAGGAAAGATTTTTGAACCACGGATTGCTGATTATGGGCATGCTTTTGAGTTAGTAAGACCACCTTTGATTGCTAGATTCACCCCATTAAACCGCTACTATGAAATTAGACTAATTAATACACATATTGTTTTTTTCTATTAAAGATGAGGATAAACTGAGGACAAATCAGGATGGAGAGCAGATAAGCTCTTATACTAAATTAAGAAATTTGGAACTTCAAGTCTTGCTTAAGGGCATTTATAAACGATTTTCTAATATGGTTGTTGATTATCGAGGTATAGATAAGTATGCAAGAAACCCTGGTATCCTATACATTTTTTTATTAGGAGATTATAATTTGAATTTACAGGATGTGAAGAATGTAGCAAGGCCATCTGAATGTCTAGATTTTAATAATTTGATTGGTTATATAGATGGGGATAAATCTATGTGGATTGAAACGGTTAATTCTGAAAGAACTACATTAAGAAAAACCGTTCGTTCAATTGATAATACATTGGATAGAGATATAATAACAGTTCAATCTAATGAAAGTAAAACTTATGAGGCAAAAAGATTATTTGGCAAAATAATTTTGATCATTTTTCTTTTGATCTTAATATGTTAGAAGACTCATGGTATACATATGCCGAAATATGGGGTTGTTTTTGGCATATGAGAATTATAAAGACGATGAGGTTAGCAATCGTTTTGAACAATATACTAAAAAGGTTTCAGATCATTTACCAATTTATTTAGATTTTAGTATAAAAAAATACAGGAAAAAGTAAGGGGAGTTTGATGATAGCTGATTTGGAGAAGAAACGTAGAGCTGCATATGCATTAAATTTATGTACAGTATCAGTATCACAAATAATTGATTATGAGGATCTTATAGTATTAGAACAAGAATATGAGGCTATATTAAATAACCTTAATTTAGAAGCTATGCCTAAGGATGAACCTTTATTATTAATAATAAAACAAATATTGGATGTTATTACTTTCTTTAGAATAGATAAGGTTGAAAGATCTGTTATTGAAGAGGAATATAATAAGCAAGTTCGAAAATGCTATATGGTCAGCAGTACCTAATTTTGGTATGTTAATTGCGGGAGGTAATCTCATGACGACAGGTGTAGCAATAGCTACTCAAGTGGGTATGGGATATATGAATTATAGAAATAATAGGAATGAATATAAAAGGGAGAAAGATAATAAACTATGGCAATTACAAAAAGCTGCTATAGAACAATTTAATGGATTGCGTAGAGAATTATTTGCTACAGCATGGCGTCTTGCAGATAAATATGGATTTCCTGATAAGTATCGACTCACAGAGCGACAAATTACAAATTATAATAGGATATTATTGGATTCTAATATTATACGTAGATATGAACGGTTGGATGCCATAAAAGAGTGCTTTGAGGCATATCCACCATTTTGGTATTATTTAGGTAGTGTGGCAAATAAAATCTACCGTGAACGGAAGGATTTGAAGAGCAATTATTATAAAGAAATAGCGATAGATGCTTTTGAAAAATATTGGGAGATTAATGAGCAAGGCTTATTAAGGGAAGATCAAGTTGCAGCAAGTTGTGCACTAGAGTATATAGATATATTATTAGATTTATCAAATGATTCGATTAAGATTAATAGAATAGAAAAATTAATGAGACAAGCTATAGAATATTCTGGTCATTCTAATGATGTCTTACAGTGTTGTGCATTTTATAATTTGCGTATTAATGAATATGAAGAGGCTGCAAAGCTTTATAAATATTTAGTAAATGATTCTTATAATACACTTTTTAATGCTCAAATTCTTAGTTCTTTATATGTACGTTTAAATGATCATTTTTAGATACCAATTATTAAAAGAATTGGTAGATGAAGATGGTAAATATTTATACCCATTTGAAAATGGTAAATTAGAATTAGGAGACCAAAGGTTTACAGAGCAACTTTTTAGTAACCTGAAGTGTCGATATAGATATTTCTTTTGATAAGTTGAATGTTAAGTACAGAAATGAGTTCAAGAATATATTGTTTGGATATCTAAAACAATCTGGAGAAGAAATTTTTATCTGATGATAAGATTTATGCGTCTATAGTATCATTTTTTTACAGGTAGAAGCGCTTGGAATAAAGATAAATTTGAGAAATATTTTAAATCAAAAAAATTATGGTGAAGCAATTATTTCGTTATTAAATCAATATATGGATGATATATCTACATTATCGGTGCTTACTAAAGACATTGGTTTAAAGAAAATCAAAGAGAATATTGAAATGAAATTGAGAGGTTTTTTATAAAGAGCCCCAATATTCATTGGAATGGGGAAAAGCAAACTTTAGATGTTAATAAGAAATTTTTCTGATATACTAGAATATACAGTATTAATTTTATTTTTCTAATTTTAAATCTATAAAAAGTACTATAGACTTATCTAAAATTCATATTTTTAGATGAGGAGATAACTACTTTAGCTAATAAGAAAGAAATAATAATACCAGTTAATGTAATAAATAAAGTTATCATTAAAAAAAGAAAAAAATAATCAATTTAAGTTTACTTTAGATTTTCTAGGAACTGATGGAAAGGTAATACAAGAAAAAAATTTGAAATATATAATGATTTAAGACAACTTATACAAAGTGTTTTTTTGAATCTTGTAAATTAGTACGTATTATTGCTGATACTAATGAATTCTTTAATAATCACCCACTTAGTAATGATAGTTTAAAAACGTGATGCAATTAGTGTAGTTGAATTAATAAATGATAAACGATATTTGGTTTTCTCTGATTCTTACTTTTTCGTATATATGAATAATGAACACTCTCAAGCCCGACCTTATAATACTATGGGTAACGATAAATTTAAAGATGGAGATGCTATAATCAATTTTTAAAAGAAACATCAGTAATTAGTGATGTAAAAGATAGATTTATAGATGATATAAATAAATTAAAAACTGATTCTAAGATTGTTGAATGTATTCGGTGTTTGGCAAAAGAAATTATAAATTATAAAGACAGAAAAGAGAGAACAAAATAATAAGGACGCAATAGTCTATCCTTCAGTAATAAGTTTTACTGAAGGATTCAAGACTATAGCGTCCTTTTATTTTCCGTTCATTTGAGATATGAGAGGATGTTATAGATATGTCAAAGAGATGTGAGAGCTTTATTTCATGCGAACTGCTTCAGCAAATTCGTCTTCGGTCATGAGTTTTTCTTCCAAGATGATTTCCTTGATAGAGCAACCGCGTTTGTATGCTTCTTTTACGACCTTAGCACTCTTATCGTAGCCGATGTATGGTGTTAAGGATGTAGCAATCATGAGGGATTGTTCTACAAAGAAGTTGAGTTTGTCAGGTACAAATTCTACACCGTCAATACAGTGTGTTGTGAAAGACTTCATCGCATCTGCAAGGAGGCGACAGCTTTCAACAAAGTCATAGATCATGATAGGCATGTACACGTTCAATTGGAACGCACCGCTGCCTGCACAGAGCGTCATAGTCGTATTATGGCCAAATACTTGGGCACATACCATGGTCAAGGCTTCACATTGAGTAGGATTTACCTTGCCTGGCATGATGGAGGAGCCCGGTTCGTTTTCAGGTAGATGCCATTCGCCGTAACCGCAACGAGGGCCAGAGCCTAAGAAGCGAACGTCGTTAGCGATTTGAATAGTGTCGTAGCCAATGTGTTAAGTGCACCGTGAGCCATCATGAACGCATCTTTAAGAGCGAGTCCTTGGAATTTATTGTTCTTCACGCGGAATGGAGCACCTGTTACCTCTGGCAATACAGTTTCCATAACGTCTAGATATCCCTTAGGTGTGTTCACACCTGTACCAACGGCAGTGCCGCCAAGGGCTACGTCGAGTAGGTAGTCAGCGTTTTGAACGAGCATAGTTTTTGCAGTTTTTAAGCCGTCCACAAAGGCGCTGATTTCTTGGTCCACCAGGATGAAAGTTGCATCTTGTAGATGTGTACGACCAACTTTTTGCAAGCCTTTACCTTTTTCTTGCAATTTCTCGAAGGATGCGATAAGTCCGTCTAATGCAGGGATTACGCGTTTTGTAATTTCAAAGTACGCGCAGATATGCATTGCTGTAGGGAATGTATCGTTTGTGCTTTGGCCGCGGTTTACATCGTCGTTAGGATGGAGCGGGTTGCTTTCATCTAACTGTTTAGCCCGGTGAGCGATTACCTCGTTCACATTCATATTAGTTTGTGTGCCAGAACCTGTTTGGAATACCGTTAACGGGAACTCATCATCCCATTTGCCGTCTACAATCTCATCTACTACTTGAGCGATGAGCTTTGCTTTTTCCTCAGTTACTGCGCCACACTTAGCATTGGTTAAAGCACATGCTTTTTTTACAAGCGCAAGCGCTTTGATTTGTTCAATAGGGATGCGGTGATCACCGATTTTAAAATTATTGAACGAGCGTTGCGTTTGAGGTCCGTAAATTCGTCTAGCGTCGACTTCGACTGGTCCCATTGAATCATATTCAATTCTTGTTTCCATAATGTTTACAACCTCCTTAAAAGACATGCCGACCTTATCGTCGGTTCTCTTTTATTATATACTAAAAAAAGAAAAAATATAATAGAAAATGATAATAAATACCAATTAGATATAATTAAGGGGATATAATTACCTTTATACATAGTATTCTTATACAGGTGAAAGGTTAAAGGTTCTCAAAATTTTATAATGACAGGACGATGGATGGGGCGGCGTAGTGGGAGTTTTTTTGGTACATATTATTTTTCTACCGTGTATACATAATCAGAATATAGGGATTTTTTTATTGTCAACATCGCTTTAACACGTTAAAATGGAGATAGCTTATAGTTATTTTTTTTAGCGGAGGTAAGTACTTATGAAACACGATTTTATGAGCCATGACCTTCATTTGCCGGAACTTACGTTTCGTGGGATGTTACTAGGGCACTGATTACCCTAATTTTTACAGCATCTAACGTATACTTAGGTTTGAAGGTCGGGTTGACATTCTCGTCATCCATCCCGGCAGCCATTATTTCAATGGCGATTTTTACGTTTTTTTCAAGGATTCTAACGTTCTTGAAAAATAACATGGTATAAAACGCAAGCATCTGCGGCTGGTACCTTATCTGCAATTATTTTTTTATTTTTGCCAGGTTTATTAATGCTTGGCTATTGGCAAGGTTTCCCATTCTGGCAAACATTCTTGATCTGCGCATGCGGTGGTTCTCTCGGTGTGTTATTCACCATTCCATTGCGTCGTGCTATGGTAGTGAATAGTGACCTACCATATCCAGAAGGCCGTGCAGCAGCTGAAATTTGAAAGTAGGCTCTCACAGTGGTGAAACTAGCAAATCTGGTTCCGGTATGACAGACATCGTATCTGGTGGTGCTGTAGCTGGTATCATCAGTCTTTGTGCAAATGGTTTTAAAGTACTTGGCGACAGCATGAGCTTCTGGCTCCCTGTTGGTAAAGGTATTACTCAAATTCCATTGGGCTTCTCCACCGCATTGTTAGGTGCTGGTTACCTTATCGGTATCGCATCTGGTATCGCTATCCTAGTTGGTGTTCTCATCGCTTGGGCTGGCTTTGTACCTTATTTGACAAATGCACTTGCTCCAGATGGTGGCGTAACTGCTAAATTCGCTATGGGCGTTTGGAAAGAAAAAGTTCGTTTCATCGGTGCTGGTGCTATCGGTATCGCAGCGATTTGGACTTTGATTACTTTGATTAAACCTATCATCGAAGGTATGAAAATTTCCTTACAATCCATGAGTGGCAGTGCTGCTGAACGTGAATTGCATCGTATGGATACAGATATGAGTACAAAATCTGTAGTCTTAACATTTGCCGTTATTCTCGTAGGCTTAGTTATTACATTCTGGGATTTCGTATCCGCTGTACCTATTAGTGCAGGTTTAATGTGGACTCTTGTTGTTGTAGGCGTTGTAGTAGCTTTATTAATCGGCTTCTTCGTAGCAGCAGCTTGTGGTTACATGGCAGGTCTTATTGGTACATCTGCATCTCCAATCTCTGGTATTGGTATCTTGGCGACTATTATTTCTTCTCTAGTGGTGTACTTCATCGCTTCTGAAAATAACTTGTTCGCTACAGAGGCTGGTGTTCAATTCGCTACAGCTATGGCTATCTTCATGACATCCGTAGTTATCGCCATTGCATCTATCTCTAACGATAACTTGCAAGACTTGAAAACTGGTCAACTCGTTGGTGCTACACCTTGGCGTCAACAAATTGCGTTGTTACTTGGTTCCGTAGCCGGTGCAGTTGCAATTGCTCCAGTTCTTAACTTGTTATACCAAGCATATGGCTTCACAGGCGCTTTACCTCGTGCTGAAATGGATCCAAATGCTGCATTGTCTGCTCCTCAAGCAACTTTGATGACTACAATCGCACAAGGTATCTTCAACTCTAGCATGGATTGGAATTACATCTTGATTGGTGTTGTTGTTGGTATCGTAGCTATCATTGTTAACGTAATTCTTAAGAGCACAACTGCTTCCTTAACATTACCTCCATTGGCTGTTGGTATGGGTATCTATTTACCTCCCAACATTGGAAGTACCTTTAATTGTTGGTTCTTTCATGAGCTATTTCGTAGGCCGTTATCTCATTGCTCGCGCTAAAATGCGTGCTGGCGAATTGGCTGAATACGATGTGGAACAATCCAATCGTCGTGGCGTTCTATTTGCGTCCGGTTTGATTGTTGGTGAAAGCTTGATTGGTGTAATCATAGCTGTTATTATTGTATTGTCAGTTACAACTGGTGGTGGAGAATCTCCACTTCAATTAGTAGGTCCTGAATTTGAAAGCACAGCTGGTTGGTTAGGTCTACTTGCTTTCATTTTCGCTGGTCTCTACCTTGTTCGTCGTGTTGTAACTCACAAATTCGATAAAGAAGAAGCTCTTGCTATGAAAGCAGAGCAAGAACAAGCAAAGTAAGAGGTTAACCATGAAATTGAAACAGACTGTTCTCATCATGATGGCTGCCGCATTGCCACTCACATCTTTGGCAGCCGCTAGCGAAGCGATTCCTGTAACAAAGGATAATGGTGCGGTTATAGAAACTCAAAACGATCGTTACGATGTAACGTATCGTGTTTCTAGCACAGCTACACCTGAGCAAAACAAAAAACTACGTTCCGTAGCTAACAAAACTGATCGTGGTACTATCGAAGTAGTAGCACCAAATGCAGATCGCTATATGGATCGTAAAGAGGTAGGCGTATCTCCCGTAGATGCGACTACAGATCATTTGAAACTCGTATTCCCAACGGTTAAATCTGTTAGCCCTATCGTTGAAAAGACCATCAATACAACGATTAAGAAATACGTTTCCAAGGTTCAAAATGATACTCAAAAATTAAATGAAAAAGATACTAATAAGACGAATGTCATCATGTACTATGATGTAAAAACGGATAAAAACGGTATCTTTAGTGTTTTAATTCACACCTATACAATGCGTGATGGTGATGCAAATGGTGTAAATTATGTAAAAGGCTTTACGTTCAATACTACAACAGGTCGTCAATTATCCTTGTATGATCTTGGTGGATTGAATAAGAAAGAACTCGTTAATGCTATTAACAATAATCAACAAGTGAAAGATGCAGTTGGTGCGGATGTTTCATTCGACAAGATGCCATCTGAATTCTACACAACAGAAGATTATTCAGTAGTAATGATTCTTCAACAAGATGTGGATACAATCCATAGTGCTGGTACTGTGTATGTGCCAGTTGGCAATTTGCGTGACCGTCAAAATGATGTGACCAAATAACATAACTAACTATATGTGTCTGTATTGAAAACAATGCAAGGTGCATGGCACCAAAAGGGTAAACAGACTGTTTTATGTGGCAAACAACTTAATACTTACGAGAAATTCCCTCCGCCTAGAGGCGGAGGGAATTTTTTTGTGCGATGAAAATTTGCTGAAAAAAGACAGCCCCAAAGGGCTGCCTAATAGATTATTTAGTTGGTTTTAATGGCAATGGGAATTGAATGGTTGTAGCCGGAGTTTCCGTAGGTGGCGTTTGAAGCATTACATTTTTGCCAAATTTCTTTTTAAATGCTTTTGTTGTACCCGCTTGTACAGAATCAGCAGTGATGACCAATACAGATGCATCATCATTAGGTAGAATACTGATGATTTTGCCTTGAGGCTCTTGCTTCGTAGATTGCTAATGCATCAGATTGGAAGTCCTCTAATTGGGCTTGTGTCAATTTGCCTTGGCTCAAGATAAGAGCCATATCAAGCTGTGGATCTTGGGCATTTTTTAGTGCTGTACTAACAATATCAAATTGTTTTTTCTCTACTACGGTAGTGTGCAATTTACCGTCTTTCCAGAAGAGGGCCCCATCATTTCTAAATTGTGTAAAGTCTTGTTCATAATGAAGGGCTTGGCTAATGATAGACGCTGTTTTTCTTTCCACTTGTTGACGATATAATGCGTTATGGAATGCCAATGCCTGCGGTGTTTGTGTCATGCGATAAGAGATTTCTGCGGCCTCTGCACGAGTAACGTATTTTTCAGGGTTAAACATCGTTCCAGGTGCGTAGTTAGTAAATCCTAAGTATGCCATTTCACGAACCGCATCTTGCGCCCAAGGAGCCACGAATTTTTGGTCTCCGTAAGCCACCTGATCAAGTACAGTAGGATCATCTGTAGTATAGCCTAAATAGTGTAGATAATTATCTGCTACGACAGCAAACTCTTGGCGAGACATGAATTTTTCAGGTTTATATGTTTCATCGCCATAGCCAGAGATGATATTCTTTCTAGCTACAGATTCAATAGCCAGAGCAGACCAACGGTCAGATGTAATATCTTTAAAGTGACTAGAAATGAATGCCGCCTCACCATCATCGGTGATATTGTTGAATAGAGAGGCTACTTCTTCACGAGTCATCGGTTGATTAGGTCGGAATGTACCATCAGAATAGCCTTTCATCAATTTAGCTTTGCTACTGCACTAATTGATTTGGCGGCCCAAAAATCACTTGGTACATCGGAAAAGATATATGGTCGCACATCCTGAATATCTTTTGGCGATGTAACAACGCCAGAACGTAATTGTTGATTTACAACGGTAGTATTGGCAGACCCAATTGCTACAGCCGATGTATCTGCTGTAGCCGTTACCGTTGGTTGCGTTGTATTAGGCGCCGCTGTTTCAGTTGTTGCGGCAAGTGCCATTCCAGATGTGGTAATTAAAGCGGACAGGATGAGGGCCCGTAATGTGTATTTAGATCTTTGTTGCATACATATCCTTCCTAATCATAGTTGTAGATATACCAAAAACAGCGTTAAAAAACGCTGTTTTTAGGGGTTATTGGTAATACATGAGTTGGGTTTACGCGTAATTGTAATTAGCGTTTTACAGTCATTTTTACTTTGGAACCGAATACCTTGGAAATACCTTGTTGTGTTTCTCTGCTTGCAGTACTAACCACAGCATATAATTGATTGTTTTCCACATCTGGGAAGATGGCAATCACATTGCCGCCTTTTTCGTTTTTGCTGTAATAATTGCGGAAGTTAGATTCGATTACATCGTATTCAGTTTGGCTGTATTGGGATGGCTCTACAACAACGTAGTTATTAATTGTTGAATTACCTTGGCTTGCTAAATTAGCCTTTACAGTATCCATATCTGCACTGGATTTTAATGCTACATGTAATTGATTATCACGCCAGTACATAACACCATAGTCTTGGAATGCTTCTGGTGTTCTATATGTTTTGTTTAATTGTGTGAAAACACTGTTTTCCAATGCATCTTGTTGTTTTTTTGATCGAGTGGTTTTTAATGTGCTACGACGTACAGGGCGAACGATGCGAGGTGTTTGTTCAACTTTAGATTCGGAAATCTTATCAGTCTTATTAGCTTTTAGCTTCTTTTTCTACCTTTTTCGCATCTGCTTTTGCAGCTGCTTCTGCTTTTTTTGCATCCGCTTTTGCCTTTTTTGCGTCTGCTTTAATGTCTTTTTCAACGTCTTTTTCTACAGCTTTAGCTTTGTTTTCCACTTTTTTAGCATCTTGCTTTTACATCGTCCTTGGTAGCAGTTGTCTTGCTAGGAACTGGAGCAGTTTTCGCCATTTAAAATACGATTTAAGATAGTAGCTGCTTGTGCACGTGTGACAGGTTGACTAGGATTAAAATCTGTAGTTGCACCGGATGCTACATAGCCGCGTTGTGCCATGTATTCAATATCCGCTACATAAGCTTTTAGAAATGCTTGCACCGTCTTTAAATGTAACCTTTTCAAATTTTACAGGTGTATCAGGTTTGATTTTCTTAACTAAATTAGCTGCAGAGGCAACGAATTCTTCGCGGTCCATAGCTTTAGATGGGGTAAAAGTAGTTTTTGTAGTACCTTCCATAACACCAGCTGCGCCTACTAATTTAATAGCTGTATTAGACCAACGGTCGTTTTCGATATCCGTATAAGAAATACCATTTTCTTTTGTTACTAGGTCAGCAAGCTCTTGCTCGTTCATATTGTGTTGCAATACTTTGCTGTAAATAGTAGCGGCTTGTTCGCGTGTGATGCTTTTACCAGGACGAAATGTATTATCTGCATAACCTGATAAGTAACCAGCCTCTGTCATTGCTTGAATAGCGTCGCGAGCCCAGTTGTCTTTTGTGTCTGGATATACGCCAGCAGGTAAAACCTCTTTTGCTTTTGCAGGGACTTCAGTCTTTTGAGCCGGTGCTTGTGTAGATGCTTTTGTGCTTGTTGCAACAGGTGCTTTCGTAGCTGTTGCCGTAGTTTGTGCATGAGCCATGCCAAATGTAGATCCTAGTGCCAATGTAATTGCTAGAGATAGGGACAATTTATTGAGTTTCATGTGAAAGCTCCTTTCGAATTACGTTTATATACATAAATTATAGCACTTTTATGAAATAACCACTACTATAAGAAAATGTAATATATAAGGATAAAAAAATTAGATGAATAATAATGAAAGTGCTACTTTTAGTATAACAATTGAGAATGAGGAAAATTTAGTACGAAAAATAAGAAGTTGATAAACGTTCGCAAATAGCGAAAGTAAGGGATTTATAGAAAAAAAGTGATAAATTTTTGGTCGATGTGTGATAAAACTCAATTTTGATTATTACTTTTAGTCATAACGATATGATTTATACAAGTCTAAATACGAATATAGCAATTGCTTGGACATTTGTATTACCCTTATTTATAATTATATAGAAATGTTCTTTAAATATAACCCTTTAAAGATCGTCAAATTTATTTTAAGGTCGATAATTAGCTAAAATATTATCGTCCTAAACGAATACATATCAAATTTTTTTTTGAGTTAAGTACTAGAAAAGACGAGGACAAAAACATGAAAATTCATCTTTTCCAACAGTGTTTGATTGATATGTTCTACCCCCATGTAGGTATGGCTGGTGTAGAGGTGCTTGAAAGATTAGGCTGCGAACTCGTAGTTCCTAAGAAACAAGTATGTTGTGGACAAATGTTCACTAACTCTGGCTATAACGAAGCTGCAATGGATGCTATTAAGAACACAATTGAATGCTTCGAGAATGCTGACTATGTAGTTAGTATGTCTGGCTCCTGTGCATTCGCTATTCGCGATGAATACCAACACTTCTTGGAAGGTCAACCTGAATGGCAAAAACGTGCAGAAAAATTGAGCGGCAAAATTTACGAATTCACAGAATTCATTACTGATGTATTGGGTGTAGAGGACGTTGGCGCACGCTTTAACGACACTGTTACATACCATACTTCTTGCCACGTAACTCGTTTGATGGGAGTAAAAGAACCACCTTTCAAACTCCTTAGCAATGTAAAAGACATTCAATTGATTGAATTACCACGCGCAGATCGTTGTTGCGGTTTCGGCGGTACTTTCTCCGTTAAAAACCCTGAAATCAGTGAAGTTATGACACGCGAAAAAGCATTGGAAATCGCTAGCACAGGTGCTAACGTTATTTCCGGTTCTGACCAAGCGTGCTTGATGAACATCGCTGGTATGCTTGACCGTCTTCACAAAGAAGGCGAAATCGATCGCCGTATCAAAGTAATGCATATTGCTGAAATCTTAAACTGCCGTTAAGGAGGAGACGACATGGCACTTATATATGACAATCGCCCCTATAAAACACGTATAAAAGAATGTTTGGCTGATGATTTCAAAGTTGCAGCTATCAAAAAAGCACAAGACGTGTTTTATGATAAACGTAATACAGTAGTTGCGGACGTTCCTGAATGGTTAGATTTCCGCGCAGAAGCAGCTAAACTTCGTGATCACGTTCTTAACAATTTGGATTACTATGTAAACCAATTCGCTGAAAACGCTGAAAAAGCTGGTTCTAAAGTTCACTTTGCATTCGACGATAAAGAAGCAACTCAAATCGCTTTAGATATTCTTCGTGAACGCGAAGCTAAAATGATCGTTAAATCCAAAACTATCTTAACTGAAGAAATTGGTTTGAACGAAGTTCTTGAAGAAGCTGGTATTGAAGTAAACGAAACTGACTTGGCGGAATTCATTTTGCAAACTGCAGTGAGCCCACCATCTCACATCGTAGTACCAGGCCTTCACTTTGAACGTAATAAAATCCGCGAAATCTTCGCTGAAAAATTAGGTTATACAGGTACTGAAAACCCTACTGAAATGACTCACTTCGTACGTGGTTATGTACGTGAACGCTTCTTGAAAGCTGACGTAGGTGTTAACGGTTGTAACTTTGCAGTTGCTGCATCTGGTACTTGCACAATCGTTTCCAACGAAGGTAACGGTCGTATGTCTAGTTCCATTCCTAAGACTCAAGTAATCTTCTTAGGTACAGAACGTATCGTTCCTGACTTCAAAGCTCTTGACGTAATGATGGAAATGTTGAACCGCTCTGCAGTAGGTTCTAAAATTTCCAACTACTTCTCCATGATGACTGGTCCTGGTCGCGCTGGCGAAGCTGACGGTCCTGAAGAAACTCACATCATCATTATCGATAACGGTCGTTCCGGTATCTTGGGTGGTACATTCCAAGAAATGTTACGTTGTATCCGTTGTGGTGCATGTATGAACATCTGTCCTGTATACCGTCACATCTCTGGTCACGGTTATGGCTCCGTATATCCAGGTCCAATGGGTGCTGTATTGACTCCATTGTTCAAAGGTTACGACGTAGCAGGCGATCTTCCATATGCTTCCACATTGTGCGGTGCATGTACAGAAAACTGTCCAGTAGCTATTCCATTGCATGAATTATTGATGGAACACCGTCATATTATGGCTGACATCGAAAAAACTCGTCCGAAAGCAGAAGAAGCAATCTTCACTGCAGCGGCTAAGATGTTTGGTAACTCCACATTATTCGACCTTGGTACAAAAGCTGGCGCTATCGGCATGAACTTGATTAGTAATAAAGAAGGCAATATGCCTACATGGACTCAAGCTATTCCGGTTATGAATGGCTGGACTAAATCTAAAGAAATGGGTACATTGAAGTTCAAGAAATTCCGTGACTTATATGCTGAACATGAAAAGAACAAGAAGAAGGAGAAAAAATAATGGATGAAGCTAAACGTAAACAATTTATTGCACGTTTATCTCGTGCATTAGGCCGTGATCAAGAAATGTGCCCTGCATTTGTAGAGGGTTTTGATTACAGCCATGGTCCTCAAGAAACTATGTTCAAAGATTTGAATAAAGATCAAATTTTGACAATGTTTAAGGAACAATGTCAACGTGTTGGTACAAAATTCGTTGAAACTACACCTGATAAATTAGGTGAAACAATTTTGGCAGCTATCGAAGACTGGGGCAATGGTAAGGTTGTATTCCCAAGCACTCCTGAAGTAGATGAATATAAATTAAAAGAATTGTTCGAACAAGATGCTGCTAATAATGGTGGTACACGTACATACTTCCAATGGGATGCATCTAAAGGTCGTGAAGAATGTATTTCTAATACTGCCAATGCAGATATTGGTATTACATTCCCATACTGCGGTATTGCTGAAACAGCTACTGTAGTACAAGCATCTGGCGAAGAATCTGGTCGTGCTATCAGCTTGTTGCCTACAACTCACATTGCTGTATTGTACACTGATACAATCAACCCACGCATGACACAAACAATGGAACATTTGGCTGAACGTTACCACAATGATCCAGCTAATTTCCCTACAAATATCTGCTTGATTTCCGGTCCGTCTCGTACGGCTGATATCGAGCTCGTTACTGTAGATGGTGCTCATGGTCCTATCCAAGTAACATATGTCCTAGTTAACAGATAGTCCTAATACTAGAGGCTTAATATAACTAAAGACTGTATAAGGCGATCTTCCGATGGAAGGTCGCCTTTTTGCACCTTTGTATAGAATGCAAAATAGGCATACATCTATTTGTAGAAATTTCGATATAGCACTTGTAAATTTTTCGATATATGATATACTAAGTTCATAACCTATTATTATGATATGAATTAAAAGAGGTGTATTATGAATATTCCATTCTTTACGGATTACCTCATGTTAAGCAATCCCTTGAGTATTGGTATTATCGCTGTGTTTGTGCTAGCGTTAATCGGTATTTATGTGTTGCAACGCAGAGGTACATCTTTTGGTAATCTCGTTATTATTGGTACCATTGTTGGTGCCGTGCTTGGTATAGCAGTTCAAGTTATTGCAGGATTCCCTGATGATCCAACTAAAGTTGTTTATATCAAGGAAAGTACGAAGTGGTTCTCCCTAGTAGGTGGTGGCTTCATCGACTTAATCCGCATGCTTGTTATTCCTATCGTTTATCTCCATTGTACACGTTATCTTGCACATGGAGGCCGGTGCTAATCTTAAGAAATTGGTAGTAGCCATGGTTTCTACGAACCTAGGCATGGTAGCCGTTGCTGCTGTAGTTGGTCTTATCTTGGGGAATGCGTTCGGTTTAGGGCAAGGCTTTGATATCGTCGAATCTGGAAAAAAGATTCGTGAGATCAAACCGATGGTTGATACATTCCGCGCTTTGATTCCAAGTAACCCAATACAAGCGGCTGCTGAAACAAATGTTATCGGTATCGTAGTATTTGCCATAATCCTAGGTAGCGTAGCTCGTCTATTAAAACAAACTGGCACAAACTCCATGGAGATGTTTACTAAATTGTTTGATGAGCTTCACCAATTGATCTCTTGGGTAGCAGATTTCATTATCGGACTTATGCCATATGGTGTAGTTGCATTGTTAGCATCTACATTGGCAACTCGTGGCTTACAAGCTATCCTTGATATGGGCTTATTCGTAGTATTGCTTTACGTTGGCATCTTGATTATGTTCGTTGTTCAAGCTATCTTGATTGCTAGCTTTGGTTACAATCCGATTACATACTTCAAGAAAGCGAAAGCGCCATTATTGCTAGCTTTCACATCCCGTTCCTCTATGGGCGTATTGCCATTGACTGTTGAAACATTGACAAAACGTCTTGGCGTAAATGCTACAACTGCTAATACAGTAGCATCCTTTGGCACCACAGCGGGCATGCAAGGTTGTGCCGGCGTATTCCCAGCGCTTGTTGTAGTGTATATTTCTAATGTAGCGAATATTCCATTCGACATGACTATGTATATCATGAGTGTTATCGTTATCGCTATCGGTTCCGTTGGCATCGCAGGTGTTCCTGGTACAGCTACAATGGCTGCATCCGTATCCCTTAGCGGTACAGGCCTTGGTGCGTACTTCACATCCATCAGCCCAATCCTTGCTATCGATCCATTGATCGACATGGGCCGTACATGCTTGAACGTATCCGGTTCCTTAACAAATGCTCTCGTAGTAGATAAAATCATGGGCACTATTGATAAAGAGGCTTATGATAATCCTACACAGGGTGAGGCATAATATTCAAATCATCATATTGACTGTGAAAGCAGTAGATGTGACAATATAACACATATGTTTATGAGTAAAAGATTATCTCATAAACATATGTGTTATATTTTTTTGGCTATCCTAAGAATTGATTTTTATATGATATAATAGACTTTATAGTATGTGTTTGGAGGTTTCATTACTATGTTATTTACCGTGAATACAGAAGTCTGTACTCGTTGTGGTCTATGCGTAGCCGATTGTCCCACAGGCCTACTTGTTATGACCGATGATGGTCCTGTAACAGGTCGGGGAGGGTGTATATCCTGTGGTCATTGCGTTGCAGTATGTCCTACGCTTGCTTTAGATAGCGACCTTACACCGCGTGCTGAACAAGTGGATATTACAAAAGAAACTAAAATTACGCCAGAACAGGCCGAACTATTTTTACGTAGTCGTCGTTCTATTCGTAACTATCAAAATAAACCAGTTCCTGCTGAGCTTATTCGCAAGGTATTAAATGTTGCGAGAATGGCTCCAACAGCAACTAATACACAAGGTATTTCATATATCGTAATTCGGGATAAACAAAAGTTACGCCGTATTGCTGATCTCGTTCTTGAGTGGATGCATTTTGCGGCGAAAACGGTGCCTATTATGCGCCTATATGCGCGCGCTGCACAAGCAGAAGTGGATAAGGGCAAAGAATATATTTTACGTGATGCGCCAGCTTTAATAGTGGCTATTGGATCTAAAAAAGATGTGCATCGCACGCATGATTCTGGGCATTCCTGTCTATCTTATGCAGAGTTGTATGCGCCAACAGTAGGTCTTGGTACCTGCTGGGCAGGCTTCTTTGAACATGCTGGGGAAGCAGAATATGAACCATTGTTGAAACTATTAGGTGTACCCGAGGATAAAATCATTGCTGGTGGCATCTTGATGGGCTATCCAAAGGTTCGTTATCGCAATATTGTGGAACGACAACCATTGGATGTTACCTTTGATACAGAAGAATAATATACTATAACGCTCTACCTTTGTAGGGCGTTATTTTTGTGTTACATTTTACCCTATAACAAAAAATCTCCATCCTAAGAAGAATGGAGATTTTTTATATTAATTGGCAGATGTGATAGTGCCTTTGAATGTATCTTTAATGAATTGTTTAATGGCTTCTGATTTGTAAATTTCTGCAATTTTTTTGTATGTTTCGTTGTCTTTATCTTGACCGCGTACAGCGAGAATCATAACAGCTAAAGGTTCATCCTTTGGCTCTAAGAAGAAGCCTTGTTTCTCTACATTGAGGCCCGCACTTTGAACATAGTTCATAGGGATAGCGGCTACGGCTACGTCGTCAAGACTACGAGGTAATTGAGCGGCTTCTAATTCTTGGATTTGAAGGTTTTTAGGGTTAGATGTAATATCTGCTACAGTTGCTTAAAACCTACGCCATCTTTCAATGTAATAAGGCCTGCTTTTGCGAGTAATGCAAGGCCGCGTCCGCCGTTTGTTGGGTCGTTAGGCACGGCTACGATGGCACCATTTGGTACATCTTGCGCACTGTGAATGGAGTTGCTATATAACCCCATAGGCATCAAGATTGTTTTGCCGATGGCTACAAGGTTTGAATTGTTTTGCTTATTGAAGTTTTCCATGAATGGTACGTGTTGGTATGCATTTAATTGGATATCTCCATCTGCTAACGCCTTATCTGGAGTTACATAGTCAGAAAATTCTACAACTTTAAGGTTAATACCTTGCTTTTGAGCCTCTTTTGCTACAGCCTCTGCTACTTGTGCATGAGGACCTGCGGTAGCACCAATTTTAATCTCTTTCGGTGTCTCGCTAGTTTGTGTACTGTTACCACAACCGGCAATGGCAAATGCTAAAACGCCCACTAATAATGGAGCGATTAATCTTTTTAGTTTCATATTATCTCCCTTTCGTTCATTGTGAAAGCTAGTATCTAAGTGTTTATATCGAATCAAGCTTTTATAATGGTGTAATATATAGATTATATTGAATATGTTTTATATCCTATCACAGGACTAGGATGATGCATAGAATTAAAAATACATGGCTTGCCATAGATTGAAGTTATATGGTATGAAGTTAGCTATACATTTTGCTACGATGTATTTATAACTAGTTATATCATGCTTAGCTCAATGGAATATGGTATACTATAAAGAAAAGTTGCGTACAATTTATAAAGGAGGAGGCTTTATGTTTAACTTCGATTTTTATAACCCTACTCATATCGTATTCGGTAAGGACCGTTTAGCAGAATTGGATACACTTGTACCAAAAGAAGCTAAGGTCTTGATTACTTATGGCGGTGGCAGTGCAGTTCGAAGTGGTCTCATCGACCGTGTTACGACTGCGCTTGGTAACCGTAAGGTGGAACAATTTGGCGGTATTGAGCCGAATCCATCTCTTGAAACGTGTGAACGAGCTGTAGCTTTTATCAAAGAAAATGGTGTAGATTTTGTCCTTGCTGTAGGTGGTGGTTCTGTAGTGGATGCTACAAAACTCATCGTTATGGGTGCTACCTATGATGGTCCTGTGATTGAGGTTATGAAAGCTGGTGTGCCAGAGGTTCCCGTTGAAATGGTACCAAATCCATTGCCGTTTGGTACAATTATGACATTACCTGCTACGGGTTCTGAAATGAACAATGGTGCTGTCATTACGTATGGTGATGGTAAGTTTCCTGTGTTTAGCAGCTTAGTGTTCCCTAAGTTCTCTATGCTAGATCCAACATTGACTTTCACATTGCCTGAAAAACAAGTTAAGAATGGTGTTATTGACACCTTTGTACATACGACAGAACAATATTTAACATATCCTGTAGAAGGCCGTATTCAAGATCGTTTCAGTGAAGGCATTTTGAAAACTATGATTGAGATCGGTAAAGAAACGGTAGAAAATCCAGAAAATTACGACATCCGTGCTAACCACGTGTGGGCCTCTACTTTAGCATTAAATGGCTTGATTGGTGCAGGCGTGCCTCAAGACTGGGCAACACATCTTATCGGTCATGAGTTGACAGCTGCATACCATCTTGACCATGGTATAACATTAGCTATTGTATTGCCTGCATTGTTAGAGGTGAAAAAAGCAGACAAGCTTGAAAAATTGGCACAATATGCTACGCGCGTATGGCACATTACAGAAGGTACTCCAGAAGAAAAGGCGGATAAAGCGATTGCTAAAACTCGTGAGTTCTTCGAGTCCCTGGGTGTATCTACTCACTTGAAAGATTATGGTCTAGGTACTAAAGCAATTGATAAAATTGTAAAACAACTTGAAAATCACGGTATGGTAAAACTAGGAGAAAAACGCGATATCACACTTGAAGTGACTCGGGAAATTTTGACACGTGCATTATAATCGGTATAATAGTATGTATATTAGAAAAGACACCTAGTAGGTGTCTTTTCTTTGTGTCAATATTACGGGTTGTATTTGTCAATATTACGGGTTGTATTTGTGATATTAAACTATATTATAACATCTTACAATAGATATTTTCGCAGTTCATAGATATTTAGAAAGGTAGGGCAGTACTAATGGAACAACCACATAAAGGGCGACATGCGTTTAGTTATGCCCTTCCAATTATGATTCCTATGGGGATTAGTTTTTTCTTTATCGGTCTTGGTTTTGGTCTTTATGCCACGAGCCAAGGTTTTCCCTGGTGGGTACCACCTGTATTAGGTATAGTAATATTTGCAGGTTCGATGGAATTTGTTACCATTGGTTTACTGATGGGGGGATTTGATCCTCTTACAGCGTTAATGCTCACTCTATTTGTTAATGGTCGCCACATATTTTACGGTTTATCTATGTTGACGAAATATGTAAACATGGGTTGGAAATGGTTTCCTACTGTATTCTGGATGTGTGATGAAAGTTTTGCCATCAATGCAACTACGAAATTGCCGGATGATGTTGATGAGAAATGGTTCTATTTTCATATATCGTGGCTAAATGGACTCTTTTGGGCTATTAGTACCTTTGCTGGCGGTCTTTTTGGTAACTTATTGTCAGATTTTGACTTGCGTGGTGTAGGATTTGTATTGCCGGGGCTATTTATTGTCATTTTCTTAGAAATGCTATTAAATGCAAAAAATAAGAAAACACGTATCTTTGGTGTTTCTGGCATGGTTCTGGCTTTAGTGATGCTTATCTTGTTTGGTAAACAAGCCTTTATGCTTATCTCTATGACATCTATGCTGGCTGCGTGTTACGTGGCATATAAGTGGGGAGGTGTGAGAATTGACTGAGTTACAAATGGTCATCACCGTTGCTATAGTCGCGTTAACTACAATTTTTACACGAATTATTTCATTCCTCATATTTCCACCTGGTAAACAAGCACCTCCATTTATTCTCTTTATTGGTAAGGCTTTACCCGCATCTGTTATGGGCATGCTAGTAGTATATACCTTTAAAGATACAGTGGTGCTTTCTTATCCGTATGGCATCCCAGAAATAGTGGCCTTTTTAGTAACCTCTTTACTACACCTCTGGAAGCGAAAAATGCTAATCTCAATCGCAGCAGGAACTATAGTGTATATGCTTATCGTACAAAATATTTAATATTTCCTTCGAATATCCCTTTCGTCAAACGACTTTGGCCCTGCGAAGCCCGCAGGGCGAAGTCAGATCCGGCCGGTTGAGGCTTGACGGAGGGGATATTTCATTTGTGTATATTGGTAGAGATAAGAATGCGCGGATTCATAAACTATAACTATTTTAGTTGTAAAATTCGCTCAAGCCCAGCAGCAGTATGATGATTTTCCAAAAATGCTCTTTGATCTAATAGCTCCATGAGATCCATATCCGTAATAGATAGTTTGAAATCGAATACGTCACAGTTGGATTTCATATGCTCCAAAGAATTTGATTTTGGCAATGGAATCATGCCGCGTTGGATGTGCCAGCGCAAGATGATTTGGTGTTTTGTTTTACCGTATTTTTCAGCTAAGCTTTTGATAATTGGGTGGTCGAATATAGGTTGGCGGTCACGTGTGAAAGGGGACCAAGCCATGCCAACGATTTGATGTTTTCTCATTATTTCCCACAGGGATTGACGTTGGTTGAATGGGTGACATTCGATTTGGTTGACTACAGGTCTTACGTTGGCATGATAGATAAGATCAATTAATCTATCTTCGTAGAAGTTTGATACCCCTAGTCCGCGCAGTATATTTTGATCATATAATTCCTCCATAGCGCGCCAAGAACCATAGTAATCACCAATTGGTTGGTGAATTAACATGATGTCAATATAATTGGTATCGAGTTTTTTTAGGGAACTCTCAACGGCACGCATCGTAGCATCATAACCGGCATCAGTATGCCAAATCTTGGTGGTAATGATGATATTTGAACGATTAATGCCAGAGGCTTTGATTCCATTCCCTACGGCTTCTTCATTATCGTAGTAAGCTGCTGTATCAAATAGGCGATATCCTGCATTTAAAGCGTTTGTTACGGCTTGCTCGGTTTCGTCGAGAGCTCCCGTTTTATATGTACCAAAGCCAATAGATGGCACAAAACTACCATTATTTAAAATTCTAAAATCCATACGTTCTTCCATGAAATCCCTCCGTGTGTTATTATATTGATATATCTAATATTTTGAATTTATATATGGTTCACAATATATGATATATTTATTATACTAGGCCGACATATACCGTTGTCTATAAATATTATAACAGATATACGATTATATCTGATGAAGTAGGGAATTAGCTTTCATACAATTCTTATCGGTTTTGTGATATACTAAGGTATTGATATAAATCAATACAATGAATAGAGATAAGGTGAAAGTATGAACAAATTACGACTTGGTGCTGTTTTGGCCATGTTGACAATTGTTGTGAGTGTGCTCGCTGGTTGCGGTACATCTACGGTATCTGTAGCTGATGTCGCTTATAAGGATATGCCATTACAGATTCATAATGAAGCGAATGTGACGGCCCTTAATAAGGCGACCATAACGCCGACCGTTTCTGGTGCTGCTACGTATACTGTGAAGGTAGGCGATAAGGTGACGCAAGGTCAAGTGGTGGCAACCATTGATACGTCTGCTTTGCAGCAACAATTGATGTCTTTACAAGGTCAACTTAGTGCAGCGCAAGCGTACACGCCGTCTGTTACCACTGCAACAACGGCTCCTACCATCAGTACTGCTCAGCTTGAAAGTGCGCGGCAGATGCGCGAAGCTGGTAACATTACAGAAAAAGAATACAATCGTATTCTTGAAAGATCTCGACCTCAAACGGTGACAACCACAACGGGTGGTGGTAGTGGTGCTAATGTAGCGGCCATTGAAGCACAAATTGCGCAGGTATCTGCACAAATTGCAGCCGCTAATATTACGGCTCCTATTGCTGGGGTGGTCACTGCTATCTATAATGAGGATCGCCAAATGGCGATAGCAGATCGTCCGTTTATGTTGATTCAACAAGAAACACCGATGGTAGCTGCTTTGAGTATCCCTCGTGATGCGGCTATGAAGTTAGCTCGACCAGAGGCGAAATCAACAATAAATGTATTTTTACATGTAGGAGATACAGATATTCCTGGTGAATTAACCTATCTGGATACTAATCAACCCGAGAATGTGCCAAGTGTGCTAGTCAAGGCTACTTTCAATAATGAAAAGGGAACCATTAAGGCTGGTGAATTTTATAGCTTGACGATAGAATCTAGTGCACAAGCGAAAATGCTCGTGGTACCTTCTACGGCAGTACGTGAAAATCAAGATGGTAAATATGTATACGTCTTGACCGCTAATAATACGGTGGATGTACGTGTTGTTGAAGTGGGCGATGAACAGGATGGTTATGTATCCATAATGACAGGCCTAAACGAAGGTGAACAAGTTATTACAACTAAAGGGACCTTTGAATTAGGTGAGAAGGTAAAGGTTCAATAGAGTTCTATACATATTGAGTGTAGTTACATTATATCCAACCTAGGATTTGATAGGAGGAGATTGTTATTTTAGAATTTAAGCGTTTTGAATTAAGAGATAAGCCCTTAATTGATAAATATTTTGAACAGCATCATTATGAAGCGTCGGATAATTGCTTTACCACATTATTTATGTGGCAAGAACCGTATGGTATTCGTTGGGCTGAGGAAAATGGCGTATTATACATCCAAGGTGGTGGCAAGCGTGACCCATTCCTTTTGCCTCCATTTGCAGGTAAAGATGCAAAATTCCTCGACGGTTTGTTGCGTGCTAAAGAATGGTTTGTAGAAAACAAATTACCATTCCGCTTTAAAGGTGTTAGTAAGGTTGTAAAGGAACGTATGGAGGATTTATGTCCAGGCCGTTATGAGTTTACACCTGACCGCGACAACTACGAATATATTTATAAATCAGAAGATCTTATTAATTTGTCCGGTAAGAAGTTCCGACAAAAGAAAAATCATTTGAATCAATTCCGTATGCAATATTCTAACTATGAATATGTACCAATTACGGAAGATATTATACCTTTGTGCCGTGAAACAGCTGCATCTTGGGTTGAAACTCATCATGAAGAGGGCATCGAGGATGAATTGGTAGCCATCAATTTGCTCTTTGATAATTGGGATGCCTTAGGCCTAAAAGGTGGAGCTATTAAGTTGTTCGGTCGTGTAGAAGCTTTTAGTATTGGTGAAATGCTAAATGATAAAATTGCTTTGATTCATATTGAAAAGGCAAATCCAGATATTCGTGGTTTATATCAAGCAATTAATAACGAGTTCATCCGTCACGAATTTAGTGGTGTAGAATTCATCAACCGTGAAGAAGATATGGGCTTACCAGGTCTTCGCCAAGCGAAAGAATCCTATAATCCGGATCATTTCGCAGAAAAATATGATGCTGTATATGCTAATGAGGCAGATAATGCCACAGGCGGTAAATAATTAGTTTAATCTAATACGGATTGTGAGAGTGGTACTATATGGTGCCACTCTTTTCCGTTATAATAAAGGGTAGAGAGTATATATTTTTTTGTCAGTGCAATAGATATAGTTATTCAATACAATAGTTGCAGTTACTACTGTAATCATAGAAAGGAAGTAGTATGGATTTTAGAATTGCTACAGCGCAAGATACGCCACAAGTTGAGGCTTTATGGGCGTATTGCTTTGAACCAAAAGAAGATCCGTTCTTTCAATATTATTTTTCTAATTGTTATGAACCTGAAAATACAGTTGTAGGTATTCAAGAAGGGCAGTTGTTGTCCACCGTTCATTTGCGTCAATACAATATTAATGTGCGTGGTGCCGTATTGCCAACGAGCTATATGGTTGGCGTAGCTACGCATCCGGCTGCACGTCGAGGCGGCATTGGGGGCGCTTTGTTAACCTATTCTTTGGAGGAATTGCGCCGCCGTGGTCAAGGCATTACCATTTTAATGCCTTCTAAGGCTGGATTTTATCAGCAATATGGCTGGGATCTGTATACTCATCAATGGGTACAGACCATGCCTCTTGAGAATCTACGTCCCTTGACTGATAAGGCATTGTCCTTTGGTCTGCTAAATGATGTTGAACAATGGACATTGCTCGATCCTGTTTATAAAGCATACACTAAATTTGTGTGGCTATGCTGAACGCGGCGAAAAGGAATGGAAACGCCTCTTGGGTAGCTTCTTTGCAGAAGGTGTTAACATTGCGGTTGTAAAAAATAATACTAACGAGATTGAAGGCTATGCAGTATATCGATTAGGTTCACCTGAAATACCTGTAACTGAATTTGTTTATACAACGCGTCGTGCTCAACGTGGATTGCTGAACTATTTTTACAATCATCGCTCTCAAGGCGAAAGCATTCGCTGGAATGAGGGGTTGCACGACACTGGCTATCGATTCGTTCCCGATGGAAAAACGGGGCATATCACGATGCCTTATATGATGGCGCGCATCGTTGATGTAGAAACCGCTTTGACTACTGTACCGGTTAATCCAGAAGCGGTTATGATGCCAATCACCTTAACAATTAAAATTACAGATTCGCTTTGTACCTGGAATGATGGTGTATTTGAACTCACCTTGGGTGAAAGCATTACGCCTAAGGTCAAACGCGTTTCCGATGTAGCTAAAGAAGATATCGATATTACTATTGATGTGGGCGGTTTGGCAGTTCTTTTAATGGGCGCTGTTTCCGCTAAAGACCTTGTTTTTGAGGGCAAATTAGACGGCGAATCTCATTGGATTGATTATTTAGATATGGTATATCCTAAACAAAATACGTATATCAACGAGTGGTGGTAATATGAGCTGGAAAACATATACAGTTAAAGAGGATGTAGATACAACCGTATCTGCTTATGTAAAAGAGCGGTTTTTCTTATCTTCCCGTAATTTACAGATGATATTTCGCAAGAAACGCGTCAAAGTAAATAGCCGTATTGCTCATTCAAACGAATGTTGAAAAAAGGTGATGTTATAACGATTGAGTTGCCACAAGATAAGGACTATGGTGTAGAGGTCGAAAAAGGGCCTTTACATGTGCTCTATGAGGATTCCCATACTCTTGTAGTCTATAAGCCTCCGTTTATGCTCGTTCATCCTACAGGGCAAACGAGAAACCATACACTGAGTAATCTTGTGGCAGGTTATTACGCAAAACGTGGCGAAGTTCATAAAATTCGTCCTGTTCATCGCTTGGATCGTGATACTACGGGTGTGATTATGTTTGGTAAAACTCGTGAAGCCGAACAATATTATACGAATCAGCTGCAAGAAGGGTGTATCCATCGAATCTATCGTGGTCTCGTAGAAGGAGATATTAATTCTGATGGTGTAGTTAATGCGCCTATAGGTGTTGATCCTGTATTTGATAATCGTCGTTGTATTGATGAGTTTGGCCAAGAAGCAATTACAGAATATCGCGTAATTGAGCATGATGATACAAAGTCTTTGTTAGAATTTAAATTATTAACAGGTCGTACACATCAAATTCGGGTTCATATGGCTCATATCCATCATCCTATCATCGGTGATGCTATGTATGGTACACGAAATAAACCTTACACAAGACAAGCACTACATGCATATTCTTTAACCTTTGTACCGTATGGTCAAACAGAGGCGATTACAGTTGTGGCACCAGTTCCATCTGATCTCGGATTAGAAATACATACATAAAAAGCTGCCCTATGATATGTTCCTCCTTTACTAGTTGTCCAGTAAAGGAGGGGCATATAATTAGGGCAGCTTTTAATTTTGCAACGAAAAAAGGACTCCGAATGGAGTCCTTTTTCATGTAAGGGGAGTGTTAGTATTAACATCAAATGACCTATGTATTTAAACAAGTAGTAGGTTTGGGGTTAGTATTACTTGTCGGGAGATAAATACATGTAAGTAATCAGGAATATTTACTTATGGTTATCATTTGATAGCGTAATTATAAGCATGGAAAAATGAAGTAAAAATGAATATCTATAAAATATTTTTATGAAATTTAGATGAATTGTAAATTTCGTTTATTAAATATTGATAAATAGCGTACTTCTTGATATGATAATAGAGGAGAAAAGTATCTTCTCTTTATTTTTTTTAAAAATATTTAAAAAAATCGATGTTTATTATAGAACTTTAATTATATGGGTTGAGAGAAAGGGGGCCATTATGAAGTTGCTTATAGCGTTGATGGTCTGTTTTTGTCTCATGACGTTTTCACATACAGCTCAAGCAACAGATTGGTATTATGTAAGCCCTGATGACAAAGGGAATCAGTTATTTATAGATAATGACAGTGTTCAAAAAAGTGATTATGATGCAGTTCTTTGGTTGAAGGTTAATGAACCAGGTGGCGATGAACTTCGTTATAAGGTGTATATTAGTCGATATAATCGGACCATGGAAATTCTAGAGGTCGATGCGTATATGCCAAATGGTACACAATATGATAATGTTGATTATGATAAAGATCCTGAACCAATTGAAGGTAATACAAATGGGCAAGCAATTTATAACTTGCTATGGAATTAAAGGTATATGTTGAATAAGAAAAATCCCTAGCTAGACAGCAACTAGCTAGGGATTTTTTATGTGTAAACATGTCGTAAACACACGAGGTGCTACAGTTTTCGTAAGTAGTGGAATTTGGAGAAAATCCACTGCGTATTTGTATAACCGTTGGCTTATAGTTGAACGGCTGTACGAGTTAATTCCAAATCATCAATCATTTGTAAATCGTCTTGAGGGGATCTACCACCTGTTGTTAAGTAACCGCCTACCATAATACCATTAAGACCACCTTTGAGTGCGTAGGATTGTAAATCACGAAGATTTACTTCACGACCACCAGCGGTGCGAATCAATGCTTTTGGTAAAATAAAGCGGAATACTGCAAAGGTACGTAAGATTTCCATAGGTTTTAAGGCCTTGTTATCTTCAAATGGAGTACCCTTAATCGGATTTAATATATTTAATGGTATGGAATCAATGTTGAGTCTCTTTAATTCAAAGGCCATTTCTACGCGTTGTTCCAATGTTTCATTGAGACCTAAAATGCCACCAGAGCAAACACGGATGCCCGCTTTTTTAGCATTGTCGATAGTAAACATCTTGTCCTCATAGGAGTGAGTAGTGCAGATGTCAGGAAAATGACTTGGTGCCGTTTCAATATTGGAATGGTACCTTGTCACGCCTACTTCTTTTAATTGAAGCGCTTGTTCATAGGTTAACAAACCTAAGGAACAACAAATTTCTAAGCCTACTTCTTCGCGAATTTGTTTTAATACGCGTAAGATTTGGTTAAACTCATTTGGATTAGATGTATTGCGACCACTTGTAACGATAGAGAATCGAATAGCGCCCGCCTCTTTTGCCTTTTTGGCCGCTTCTAATAATGAATCGTCATCCATGAATGGATATTCTTGAACACCTGTATTGTGATGTGCCGATTGAGCACAGAACTTACAGTTCTCAGGGCATTTACCAGAACGAGCATTTACAATAGCGCAAATATCGACGGAATTATCGTTAAAATGTTGTTTTATTTTATCTGCCATTGCCAAGAGAATCATGGTGTCTTCGTCGGGTGTGTGAATCAGTTCAACTGCTTCTTCTTTTGTGATTTCTCCACCATTTAGAATTCGATCGGTAATGGATAAGATTTTATGATAGGAACCCACATGGGTTTGTTGCTCTGTTGGAAGTGCCATTATAGCCTCCTTAGTATTGTAAACCTATAAAACGTAAATTTATTTACAATGTAATTGTATTATTCTTCACCATATATTGTCAACTACATAAATAACTCAGTTTACAATCCTGTTCTCATTCATATTATATAGAATTATATAGTATAATTAGATGTTAGTATTTTATCTGTTACGAAAGGAGACAATATGCAGCCTTTTCGTTTTATACATTGTGGGGACCTTCATTTAGGGGCACCTTTTCAATACGCTATGGGCATGAGTCGTTCTGTGGACCGTGCCGTAGCTGAAGCAACATATGATGCTTTCAACAATATCATTGAATTAGCCGTTAGAGAACGGGTTAATGCTGTTGTGATAAGTGGTGATATATATAATAGTGAAGACCATAATTTAGAGGCGCAGGTGCGTTTTGTACGTGCTATGTATCAATTGTGGGAGGCCCATATTCCCGTATATATGGTGCAAGGTAATCATGATCCTGCTGAAAGCTGGCGCGCTGGCTTAGCTATGCCTGATAATGTTCATGTATTCTCAGACACTCAAGTACAACGCTTTCCTCTTATGGTTAACAATATTGAAGTGGGGGGCGTATACGGCATTAGTTGTGGTCATGGTAACGAACAGACTAATTTTGCATCTCAATACAAAGCCTTTGAACGAGATGAGTTTTCCCTCGCAGTTATGCATGGTACCGTTGGTGCTAGTTTAGGCAGTGAAGCCCATAACATAACAGGGCCATGTAATTTATCGGATATCATGCAAGGTGCCATGGACTATTGGGCATTAGGTCATATCCACAAAGCTCAGGTAATTTCAGAAGATCCTATGGTAGTCTATGCAGGCAATCCACAGGGCCTGCATCGTAAGGAGTCTGGACCTAAGGGATGTTATATGGTACGCGTAGCGCATAATGGACATTGTGAATTAGAATTTATTGAAACTAGTGAAATTCGTTTTGAAGAAATTAAGCTGGATATTGCTGGTATACGAACTGAATCTGAGTTGTTGGAATTATTGAGCAATAAGAAACAATCCTTACGTAAGCGGCATAACAAGAATACTCTCGTATCTGTGAATCTAATTGGTACGGGACCAATGTATCGTTTATGTGCAGATGAAGCGGTTCGAAAATTATGGCTTCGAGAAACACAAGCTGAAGAAAAGAGTAAATCTATCTTTATCATGCCATATCGCATGACCAATAAGACTCGTCCTGCTGTTAATCTGGCAGAGCGACGCCTATTATCTGATATGGTAGGTGATTATCTACGTGCCTATGATGATACGGTGACGGATGTTGATGCAGTGCGTCAAATTTTAGTAAATCGTCCTGAATCTAAACGTCTTGGCGGCTATTTAGATTTGTTATCTGACGATGTATTGAAGCGCGTCATGGAACGCAGTGAAATGGAAGGGGTTACGGTATTAATGGGGGCTAATGATGAACATTAAACAGATTCGACTCGACTCATTTGGACCGTATGAAAACTGGATGTTTCAATCAGGCCCTAATGGGGTGCAGCTTGTATATGGTGCCAATGAAAGTGGTAAAACATCATTGTTGGAGGGGATGCGAGCTCTTTTATTTGGTGGAAAGCATAAGAAGTATGGCTATGTGAACGGTTCTCTTGAATTAGATAAAGATGGAATTGCATATCATTTAGGTCGTCAGAATAAAAATTTAGATTTTTATTCCCCTGGTGGGCCGAACTTAAAGGACGAACCTAATCAACTATGGTGGCATGGTCTTGATAAAAAAACATATAATCGCATATTTGGTTTAACCTTAGATGATTTACAAGGTGTAGATGTACTCAATGAAGTAGATGTGCGGGCACGTTTCTTTGGGGCTGAAGGCGGTGAGCAACTAGGTAATGTTGTTAAAACCATTGAAATGAGTGCTAATGATTTACTTGTTGCATCTGCATCAGGTAAGCGTCGTATCAATGTATTGATAGAGCAATTACAAGAGAATAAGGCTCGTCTATCTGCTCTTAGTGCGCATGAAGAACAATATGTAGAGCTTCAACAAGCATTGCGTGCTTCGGAGGATACGGAGGCAGAGATTCAAAATCAGATTAAGGAATGGCAGGATTACCGTGAAGGTGTTGAAATGGTGCTGCGTGCTTGGGATACATACCGACGTAGTGAAGAGGCACGTCAGCATATGCAAAGGTTTACGCCACCTGAAACTCTGAATCGAGATGCGTTCTTAGGTATTGATGAAGGTCTTCGGGAAGCTCGTCAGAGCATGCAAATGTGGCTAGATAAGGAAGAGGCTTTAAGCCGGAAAACTTTGATCCCAATAGTCCGTTTACTATGCATGGTCAAGATATAGAGGACTTGATTCAGCAAGGTGCTCAATGGGAACAATTGCGTCGAGAATGTGAAGAAGGCGATGCCTATATTGCTAAGGTTAAGGAACAGCTCGACTTTTCTAGAGGCTTACAATCAGCTTGGCGCAAGGATGAATCCGTTCCGACAGATGTAAATTGGTTTGAAGGAGAACGCTTATCTAAACGCTTACGTACCGCAAAAGACCAACTACTCTATTGGCAAGGTCAAGATCCAGCTTTACAAGTAGAAGCAAAGTCTAGTGAGTCTGAGGCGGTGGTTAAGGATTCTTCTGTAGAGAGTGACAAAACAGGAGTCGTTAATAATTGGGCGCATCAAGAATTAGAAGCGGTAATTGCAGATATAGCTGATTTAGAGGCTCAAATCGGGGAGGAAGGCTCTACACGTAAGGCAGCCTTACCTGTTTGGTTACAGCGTATAGGTGGCATTGGGGCCGTAGTGGGTGTGTTGTTGTCTTTGGCAGGACTTATCGCGTTAGAATCTGCATTATATAGTGTAGGTGGTATTGTCTTATTAATACTGGGGCTAGGATTATTCTGGTATGGATGGCGTCTTCGTCATATAGATAATGCAGATTTATCGCGATGGATGCGAGAATTGGACCGTTTGCAACAACGTAAAGCTTATTTAGAGACGCAATTAGATATACCTTTGCCAAAGGAATCATCAAATGTGCCAAATTTGGAAACAGCTGCTATAGAGCAACGCTATAATGAGGAAGGTAAGCAATTACAGGCCAACTATGATAAGGCGTTAGCAGAGTGGCAGGCCTGGATTCCAGAGGGGGCTGCAAAGAGTCTTAATGAAGATGATTTCTTTAGCATGAAGCATGAGTATGATCAATATTATGAGCAATTACGTACCATTGAAGGTTACGAAAAGCGATTAGAGGAACACAAGGAATCATTACGTGTTATTGAAGATCAAGCGGTTACTTTATGGTATAACCTTGGCATTGAAGCACCTGTATCACCAACAGAGCTAAAACGCATTTACAATCAATACAAAAACTTTCAGCAACAAATGATTCGATGGGAGCAAAAAGAATCACAGCGTAAAAGCTATCGAATGGAGTATGATAATTGGCACCGAAAGGAAAAAGAACTTTTGTTAGAGCAAAAAGCTTTGCTTGAAAAGAGTGGTTTGTCCGGTGCTAATGAATATCGCCAGAAACTCATCGATGAAGACCAATATAAGCAATGGGCAACGACTTTACAAACAAAGCCAAGTTCAGCTTGAGTTGTTAACTCCGGAAGGAGAAAATAAGGATTTGTTCTATCGCCGCTTGCGTGAGGGTAATAAGGATAATTGGAATGATGAATTGGTACATGCAGATCAAGAGTTAGGTGCTCGTAAAGATGCAATGGCGAATTTGTATGAAAAACGAGGCCAAATTGTGGAGGCTATGCGTGCTCTTGGGGTCAGATCAAGAACAGCGTGAAGCTATACAGCAACGGAAAGAACTAGAATCTGAATTGGAATCGGCTCTAGAAGATTGGGCCACACAAGTTGTCATTGGACACTGTATGGAACGGGCACAACAGTCCTATGAAGAAGAATCGCAACCGAAAATGTTAGAGTTGGCCTCCCAATATATTAACCGATTAACAAACGGCACTTATACATTAGATATGTGGGGATTACAAGATGGTTTAGCCCTATTGAATGAGCGTGGAGACCGCTTGCCGATTAGCCACTGGTCCAGTGGCTTGGCAGATCAAGTGTATTTAGCCTTGCGCTTAGCACTAGCAAAAGTGTTTTCCTACCAAGTGGATGCATTGCCTATTATTTTAGATGATATTCTCGTTCGTTTTGATGAAGATCGTCAAAAGAGTGCACTTGAATTATTGGCTGAGCTTGGACAACAGCAACAAATTTGGTTATTTACTTGCCAACAACAAGTGTATTATATGGGACAAGCTATATCTGGTATAGATACTCATATATTACAACGTGCATAAATTCCTATTGCGAAAGATATAGACAATAAGTGGCTTTGCATATTCATTACTTTTAGAGTACACTTTAATAGAGAAATATCTTAAATCGATGTATGTACATGTTTTATAGAAAGGGGTGGAGGTTTGAATACTGCTTATTTAAATATGATTCAGGGAAATAATCCTGGTGTAACACCAGTGTGGTATATGCGCCAAGCTGGGCGCAGTCAAGCTGCCTACCGTAAGATTAAAGAAAAGTACACATTGTTCGAAATTACGAAACAACCAGAACTATGTGCACAAGTTACGGAGTTACCAGTAAAAAGAATATGGCGTTGATGCGGCGATTCTTTATAAGGATATTATGAGTCCTATGGTGGCTATTGGTGTAAATGTTGATATTAAACCAGGCGTAGGACCTGTTTTTTGATACGCCGATTCGTTGTATGGGAGGGATATTGAACGGTTGCATCAATTCGATCCAACGAAGGTGGACTACATTGCAAAAAAACCATTGAACTATTGACGGAAGAGGTTCTTGATGTACCTCTTATAGGGTTTTTGCGGTGCCCCTTTCACCATTGCATCCTACCTTATCGAAGGAGGCCCAACAAAAAGCTATAACAAGACACGTGGCATGTTAATTAGCGAGCCGGATATTTGGAATGGTTTGATGGAAAAATTAGCGGATATGTCCATTGACTATTTGTCGATGCAAGCTAATGCAGGCGCTAATGCATTACAGATTTTTGATTCCTGGGTGGGCGCCGTAAATAGCGCTGAATATGAACAAGCTATTTTCCCTCACATGAAACGCATTATTTCGACAATAAAAACCCGATTCCCTAATTTGCCACTCGCCATGAATGGCGTAGGCACAGATCATCTCGTGCCTATATGGGCTAAATTACCCCTTGATATTATTGCTCTAGACTGGCGCAGTTCTATTGGGGAAGCTAAGGATAGAGGTGTTACACAAACTGTACAGGGTAATCTTGACCCAGCCTATTTGTATGCTGATACGAAAACGATTGCTAAAGCGGTAGATGAAATTTTGCTAGATGGTGTTCGTCATGGTAAACATGTATTTAACTTAGGGCATGGCGTATTTCCCGAGGCAGATCCTGCAAAGTTACACTGGTTAACCGACTATGTCCATGAAAAGAGCCGTGAATTATGGGCTCGTGAAAGCCCTTGATATGAAACAGGCTATATTACTATTGTCCTTTGGAACTCCTTGTGAAAAATCGGATTTAGTACCATATATGACGAGCATTCGTCATGGGAAAGCTCCGAGTGAGGGGGAATTAGAGGTATTAGCCGCTCGGTATGATGCCATTGGACAATGGGATAATGTAAACTTACAAACAATGGGAGAGCAACAGAAGAAATCCCTTGAAACTCTCTTGGGGGTAGAAGATATATATTTGGCATATCTTCATAAGCCTCATAGCATGGAACAAGCTATAAAGGCGATAGTTGATGCAGGTTATACATCTATTTTGAGTATAGTTACATCCCCTTTTTATTCTGTGGTGGGGACAGGCGCTTATGAACGTAAACTACAAGCTATATTACAAGAGTACAGCCATATATCTTTGGATAATATTCAGTCTTGGTGGGATAGATCTCAATTTATAGAATATTGGTCTTCTCGATTAGCTAATCTTAATCCAACGCAGGCTGATACAATATGTATTTTCTCGGCACACAGTGTGCCTGTTACAACAGTTGGTGATTATGTATTCCACATTACATCGGCTGCAGAGAAAATCGCGGAACGAGTAGATTTAAATCACTGGTGTACTGCGTGGCAAAGTGCTCCTCCTTATGGGGAGTGGTTAGGACCTACCATCGAAACTGTGATTGAACAGGCTCTTTTAGAGGGAGCAAAACGGATTATATGTGTTCCCTTTGGGTTTGTTAGCGATCATGTGGAAATATTATATGATAATGATATCCTATGTCGTAGAATCGTTGAGGCGACCGGTGCAGTATATGAACGTGTGGCGATGCCAAATGGTAATGCTCTATTTATGGCGGGGATGGCCGAGGCTATTAAAGAAAGGATTAACAAGTGAAGGTAACGATTGTTGGCGGTGGCCTTACAGGCCTTACCGTCGCCTATTATTTAGGACATGCTAAGCCAGATTGGCAGATACAACTTTATGAACAGGCTCCGCGCTTTGGTGGTAAAATTCAAACGCAACGGGTGGATGATTTTGTTGTAGAGTTAGGGCCGGACTCTTATTTGAGTCGTAAAACAGAAATGACAGATCTTGTTACTGACCTTGGCTTGGCTGAGACTCTTGTATCTAATGAAACTGGGCAGGCCTATGTATATGATCGTGGCTCAATGCATCCTATTCCAGGGGGCTCTATCATGGGGATTCCTACAGAGATGATGCCCTTTGTGAAAGCTACATTAATCTCCTGGGTTGGTAAACTTCGAGCAGGGCTCGATTATTTTAAAAGTCCATATTCTTTAGATGAAAATGGGGATGTATCTATTGGACACTTTTTCCATTATCATTTAGGGCAAGAAATGATGGATAAATTAATTGAACCTTTATTGGCGGGCATCTATGGTGGTGATATCTATAAGATTAGTCTGTTATCGACATTTCCACATTTTATTCAAGTAGAGCAGAAATATGGGAATATGGTTAAAGGCATGATTAATGCAAAGATGAGCCATCAAAAGGCGGGGGTTTCTAAAGGAGCACAAGGGGCTGCTAATGTAGTGATGTGCCGCGTGCTGGTAAAGATACGATGACAGATGCTCAGTTTGCAAATAAGCAAGCTGCTCAGTCTATATCTACACAGACTAGCGGGGCTATGAAAGCTGCTAAGGGTACTGCATCACAGTCTGGTATGTTCCGTCAATTGATGGGCGGTCTTGAAAGTGTTATTAATGCTATTGTAGAGCAAATGCCGTCGAATGTTACTTTAACAACAGAGGCTCTCGTGTCTAATATATCTTATAAAGATTCTGTGTATCGATTTGATGTAAATGGACAACAAGTAACAACGGATATGCTCGTTTTATCAACGCCACCAGCAACATATAAAGCGTGGTTTACTGATGATGCTGGTTTTGATGGAGTTCGGAACATGGAGCAATCGAGTTGTGCCATTGCTATCATGGCCTTTGATAAATCTACATTTGATGGTGAGCTCAAAGGTTCTGGTTTGTTGATTACTCGTAAAACAGATACTCCATTAACAGCTTGCACTATACTAAATCAAAAATGGCCACAAACAACACCAGATGATAAAATTGTTCTTCGTGTTTTTATCGGTAAACCTGGTAATGATGTAGTAGAACGATATAGTGATGACGAACTTTCGGAAGTGGCTCTCAATGAAATTCAACGTATTATGAATTTCGAGGCTAATCCAGAATGGATTAAGATTAATCGCCTTATTCATTGCATGCCGCAATATAATGTAGGGCATCGTGCTGCTATCACAGCTGTTAGAGACCCATGTAAAAGAGCATTACCCTAATTTGTATCTCATTGGGACACCATTTGATGGGATTGGAATACCGGATGGGGTAAAGCAGGCTAAGGAACTTGTGCAGCGGTTGTAATTCTACGTAGCCGGTTCGGTATGGGCGCCAATAGGCTCCAGCTAGCTTAACGGTCTTCGGCCTAGGGCCTCGACCTACTAAAGTCGCCTATTGACACCCATACCTCACCTACTGTAGATTTCTTTAAACAACCGTAGCACAAGGTTCCTTTAGGCTAGTGTAGAGGGGAACGGTCTTCGGCCTAGGGCCTCGACTTACTAAAGTCGCTTCAGAAGGCTTATCCATTGCCTACTGTAGCGGATTTTAGTCTCCAGCTAGTACAAGGTCCTTTAGCCTAGGTTAGAGGAAAACGGTCTTCGGGCTAGGGCCTTGATCTGTTAAAGTGTTTTGATTTGTAAATGTTATTTTTATATATTTTGTTTGAAAAGGAGTGATTGTATGGGTAAGGCAATTCCTACTGTTGAGGGTTGGCATAGTCAACATATGGTATTTTCTATGGATTTTAGTGCCTGGAATTGTTTTGAAGCGGCTGAAAAAGAGAAGGCTCGTGCTGAGTTAAAGGCTTTTTTGGATGAATTGGAGTCCATGCATCAAGCTAAGGAAGGCAGTTATGCTTTTTATGATGTAAATGGTTATAAAGGGGATTTGTTGTTGTGGATCTTGGCACCATCTCTTGATGAGTTAGCTAAATGGGAACGCAAATTCCGTCGGCTTACTATTGCGTCTGTACTTGTACAAACATATTCTTATACATCTGTAACAGAGGTAAGTGCTTATGTAAAAGCAAAGCTTGATGTACCAGAGGTGGATGCTAAATTATATCCATGTGTACCAAAGGATAAATATATTTGCTTTTATAATATGACGAAAAAACGTGAAGGTAATGATAACTGGTTTATGTTGCCTCAAGAAGAACGTGGCCGTATGATGCGTGAACATGGTATCACTGGTAGACCATATCTTGAGATTTTATCTGAGTTCACTACAGGTGGCGTTGGTTTAGATGATTGGGAATGGGGCGTCACAATCCTTAGCGATGATGACATCCAATTCAAAAAAATCGTTTACGATATGCGTTTTGAAGAGGCCAGTGCTAGATATGGTATCTTTAGCGATTTCTATGTAGGGACGATTATAGATGATGCTCGTTTTGAAGAAATCTTTCAATAGATTAAACTAGTGCATCCCTAACATATTTTTAATAGGAAATGACGATCTATTTATGATATTTAAATAGGTCGTCATTTTTGCATTATGTATACAAAATACGCATACGGCTATGATTTTACTGCAACTTAGGTTGCGGTTTTTTTATATTATCAATTTACAGTGGACTTTGGTATACTGTGTATAGACATTAGATTCTATAGAATATAAATTTTTAGATGAGATATATGCAGTCTAATATAGCTATAGAAAGAATTTTCTAGAGATAGTTTGTAATTTATACTTTCACCAAGACCGAACGGAACGATGCCGCAGTGCTTGGAGTGATCAAGTGATATGAAGGAGTGCACGTTATGGATATGAATCAGAGCACAATAGAGCAGCAACGTCTAGATCAGGCTAGACTCGAAGCCAATGGCATGTATAGTAGCCAATTTGAGAAAGATGCGTGTGGCATGGGTTTTGTCGTAAATATTAAAGGCAAAAAATCGCATAGTATCATCGATGATGGCTTGCGTATTTTAGAGCGCCTTGAGCACCGCGGTGGTGCAGGTGCCGATAAGGACACAGGGGATGGTGCCGGCATTTTGGTACAAATTCCACATGAGTTCTTTAAACGCGAATGCGAAGTGCTTGGTATCAACTTGCCTGCAGCTGGTGAGTACGGTGTAGGTATGGTCTTTGCCCATAAATATGAAAGCCTCCGTAACGAGCAAAAACGCATTTTTGAAGAGGTAGTACGCGAAGAAGGTCAAGTTGTTCTCGGTTGGCGTGAAGTACCAGTTGATGGTACAAAGGTTGGTCACGAAGCTGCTGCCATTCGCCCTTGGATGATTCAAATCCTCATCGGTAAAGGTCCAGATGTAACGAATAATAAAGAATTCGAACGTAAATTGTACATCATTCGTAAATTGGCGGAAAAACGCATCATTCCGTTGAGTAAGGAATTATCTAGCGATTTTTATATCGCATCTTTGTCTTCTAAAACAATCGTATATAAAGGTATGTTAACACCTGGTCAATTGCGTGACTTCTACCTTGATTTGAGCGACCTTGACTTTACATCTGCATTGGCTATGGTTCACTCCCGTTTCAGTACGAATACATTCCCAAGCTGGGCTCGGGCGCATCCTAACCGTTTCTTAGTGCATAATGGTGAAATCAACACTATCCGCGGTAATGTAAACTGGATCAATGCTCGTGAAGGTAAAGCAGAATCTCCATTATTCCCAGATATTAAAAAGGTATTCCCTGTAGTAGATGACAGCGGTTCTGACTCCGCTATGTTCGACAACACATTGGAATTCTTGCACATGACAGGTCGTTCCTTACCTCATGCGATTATGATGATGATTCCTGAGCCTTGGGAACGCAACAATCTCATGAGCCAAGAAAAACATGACTTCTACGAGTTCAATAGCTTCATGATGGAACCATGGGATGGTCCTGCGGCTATGGGCTTCACTGATGGTACTGTTATCGGTGGCGTACTTGATCGTAATGGTTTGCGTCCTGCTCGTTACTATGTAACAACAGATGACCGAGTAATCATGGCCTCTGAAGTAGGCGTAGTAAACGAAAACGCTGAAAATATCCGCGCTAAAGGTCGTTTGGAACCAGGCAAAATGCTTCTCATCGATACAGCGGAACAACGTATCATTTCCGACGAAGAAATCAAACAACGTGTTGCTACTGAATTACCATATGATGAGTGGGTAAAAGAACACGTTATTCACTTGTCTGAAATTACACAGGCTGATGAAAGCGATATTCCAAAAGTTGAAGACTTGTTCAAAAATCAACAAGCCTTGGGTATACTCAAGAAGACCTTGTTCGTATGATCGTGCCTATGGCAAAAGATGGTAAAGACCCTGTAGGTGCGATGGGTGCCGATGCGCCACTTGCTATCTTATCTGATAAACCACAATTGTTATATAGCTACTTCAAGCAAATGTTTGCGCAAGTAACAAATCCTCCAATCGACTCTATTCGTGAGGAAATGGTTACATCTACGCGGGTTATGCTTGGTAACTCTGGTAACTTAACAGACCCTAATAAGGCTGGTACCTATGCGTTATCCATGCGTACACCAATCCTTACAAACCAAGAATTGGCCTCTATTAAGGCTCTAGACTGCCGCCGCATGAAATCTGTTACATTGCCAATCCTCTTTGACCCAACTAAGGGTGCTGAAGGCTTGCGCGATGCATTAGATGAATTATGCGCTAAAGCAGAAGAAGCAGCACGTACAGATCAAAACGTATTGATTTTATCTGACCGTGGGGTTGATGAAAATCATGCTCCAATTCCAGCATTATTGGCTGTAGCCGCTGTTCACAATCACTTGATCAGAAAAGTATTGCGTACAGAAATCGGTCTTATCCTTGAATCTGGTGAACCTCGTGAGGTACATCACTTCTGTACATTGATCGGTTATGGCGTAACAGCTATCAACCCTTACTTGGCTCTTGAAACAGTACGCGATTTACAAGCTCGTAAACGCCTTGGCGATATTACGCCAGAACAAGCTGAAAAGAACTATATTAAAGCTGCTGTAGGTGGCATCATGAAGGTTATGTCCAAAATGGGTATTTCCACAGTTCGCTCCTACCATGGCGCTCAAATCTTTGAAGCTTTGGGCTTGAATACTAACTTCATTAACAAATTCTTTGTGAATACGCCAACACGTATCGGTGGCATAGGCCTTGGCGGTGTGGCAAACGAAGCCTTGGCTCGTTATGAACGTGCTTTCAAATCCGACGAAACTGTACTCGAACCGGGCGGTTGGTATGGCCCTGTAAAAGATGGAGAAGAGCATTTGTTCAACCCTAAAACAATTGATCTTTTACAAGAATCCCTTATCAACGGTGATTATGCTAAATATAAAGAATACTCTAAAGCGATTCGCAACGATTACCACGTTACATTGCGTTCCTTGATGGAATTGAACTACCCAGTAGGCGGCGGTATTCCTATCGAAGAGGTTGAATCCGAAGAATCCATCGTAAAACGCTTTAAAGCGGGTGCTATGAGTTATGGTGCCATCAGTAAAGAGGCTCATGAAACGATTGCTATCGCTATGAACCGTCTTGGTTCCACATCTAACTCTGGTGAAGGTGGCGAAGATGTAGCTCGCTTCAAACCATTGCCAAATGGCGACAGCATGAACTCCGAAGTAAAACAGATCGCCTCTGGTCGCTTCGGTGTAACTGCGAACTACCTCATCCACGCTAAAGAGTTGCAAATTAAATGTGCGCAAGGTGCAAAACCGGGTGAAGGTGGTCAATTACCAGGCAAAAAAGTATACCCTGAAATTGCAAAAGCTCGTCACTCCACGCCGGGCGTAGAGCTTGTTTCTCCACCACCACATCATGATATTTACTCCATCGAAGACTTAGCTGAGTTAATTTACGACTTGAAATGCGTCAATAAAGATGCGCGTATTTCCGTAAAATTAACATCTGAAGCGGGCGTTGGTACTATCGCTGCTGGTGTAGCGAAAGCAAAAGCAGATAATATCTTGATCTCCGGTTACGATGGTGGTACAGGTGCGGCTGGCCGTACATCTGTGAAACATGCTGGTGTGCCTTGGGAATTAGGGTTTGTCAGAAACGCATCAAACATTGATGCTCAATAGATTGCGTGACCGCGTTCAATTAGAGGTAGACTCCAAGTTGATGACAGGTTTCGACGTAGCAGTAGCGGCTATGCTTGGTGCTGAGTTATTCGGCTTTTGGTACATTGCCACTCGTTGCCGTAGGCTGTAAAATGGCTCGTGTATGTAATCTCAACACATGCCCTTACGGCGTAGCTACACAAGATGAAAAATTACGTGCTCGCTTTACAGGTAAACCTGAGTATGTAGAAAACTTGATGATCTTCATTGCTCGTGAATTGCGTGAGATTATGGCTCGCTTAGGTATTCGCTCCGTAGCTGAGTTGGTTGGTCGTATCGATCTTGTTCGTCAAAAATCTCAAGACGATAACTTCAAATTGTCTCGTGTTGACCTTAAACGTATCTTGTTCCGTCCGTACATTGATGCTTCTGTAGGTCACATGCACATGACAGACCAAAATCATGAATTGGAACGCACCTTGGATATGTCCAAGCTCTTGCGTATGTGCCGTCCAGCTATTGAAGATCAAAAACCAATTCGCGCTAAATTGGCTATCAACAACATTAACCGTGTTGTAGGTACCTTGGTTGGTTCTGAGGTAACACGTCGTTATGGTGAAAGTGGCTTACCAGATAACACAATCAAGTTGAACTTTGAAGGTTCTGCTGGTCAATCCTTCGGTGCTTTCATCCCTAAAGGCATGACATTGGAGCTTGAAGGTGATGCGAACGATTACCTCGGTAAAGGTTTATCTGGTGGTACAATTACTGTATATCCACCTAAGAAATCCATCTTCGAAGCGGACGAAAATATTCTTATCGGTAACGTTGCCTTCTATGGTGCAACATCTGGTACATCCTACATTAATGGTGTTGCTGGTGAACGTTTCGCAGTTCGTAACAGCGGTATTACTGCTGTTGTTGAAGGCGTAGGCGACCATGGTTGTGAATACATGACTGGTGGCGAAGTACTTGTACTTGGTAAAATCGGTCGTAACTTCGCAGCAGGTATGTCCGGTGGCTATGCGTACATCCTCGATTGCGATGAACGCTATGTAAATACAGGCCTCGTAGAATTACGCCCTGCTAATAATGATGACCTTAAACGCATTAAAGAATTAGTAGAACAACACGTATTACATACTAACTCCGCTAAAGGTCGTCACATCCTGGAAAACTGGAATAACTTTGTCAACAGATTTACAAAAGTTGTACCTGTAGCATACGAAGAAATGCATGCTGCTATTGAACGCTATAAAGAACAAGGCTTATCCTTGGAAGAAGCACAATTAGCTGCATTCAAAGAAAAAAATATGCAAAATAATTTCTAATCTAACTGAATATTCTTTAGATAAGATATATGAAATGCCTCTATAGCTTTGACTATAGAGGCATTTTTCATGTATAATATTTGTATTGCAATATTGGATCATGGCAGTTCTCGGGCCTGTGCAATGGGGGCCTGTGAATCGTGTCA